>Ga0268262_10000740_pt1 | contig 42350 bp, 34 predicted proteins | sample TergutNc150P3_FD_190354 | JGI IMG/M metagenome (GOLD analysis project Ga0268262, IMG submission 190354) | Nasutitermes corniger P3 segment gut microbial community from laboratory colony in Florida, USA - Nc150 P3 (SPAdes) (version 2) | ecosystem: Host-associated > Arthropoda: Insects >...
CTGTTGAAGAAACGGCGGGGACAGCGGCGGCGGTAGAGACGGATGTGGGTGCAAATTCGACTGAAATTATCTATAAAGAGAATACTGTGCCCGATCCCCCGTTTAAGTTGCAGAAGATGCCGTGGCTCGAAAAATGGGAGGCCGCTGGTAAACCAGAGTATGGGAGTGCCGCTTACAATGAGTTTAAGGATAACTACTATATCGAAAAAGGGTATCAGGTGGTGGTAAGCGGGAAAATGTGGTTTAAGGTCGGTGGTAAAATAGATCCTATACCGGAAGAAACTTTCATAAACCAAGAAGCCTTTTTCTTAACACACGCCGCGAGGAGTTACCGTTCGGAGCGCGGTGAGGCGTCATCGGGCGATTACAAGAATGTTCTTGCGGATTTGGTCCGTGCGTTTAGCGAACACTACGCTGCCCAGAAAGATGTTAGTGAAAGACTTCTTGCATTGACGGGCGATAAAACCCACGTAGACGAACTGTTTAACAAAAATGTTTTCAGGCTCAACGAAGCGTTTAAGATGGCGCTGAAGGAAAGCGCCAAGACAAGCGTCTATTCCGTAGCGTCTGAGTTCGGCGTTGTTGACGACAATAACCCGATTGTGCAGGCGGCGGTAAAACACGCCGAAGTATTCGCGGACGCGTACTTGGCGGCGTTCGCAAGAAATCCCGATGACCCCGAAGCCGCGACCGCAAGCGCGTTTAACGCCGTGGAGAATATGCCGCAAACGACGTCGTTGTCGAATGTTTCATACTCGGATATGCGGTTGCTGTTCATGGTTAATCCGAACAAGGGCGAGTTCTCTGACTTCATGAGGAATTATTTAGCGTAGAGCGGCTACGGAACTCTTGACAACGGGCGTGAAAAACATTCCCAACCTAACGTCGAAAGCCGTTATCGGGAACGGAAGCCTTGCGTGGTGCTAATAAACCGCGCTTGGCTTTTGAAGAGCGTCGTATAAACAAAACTATGAACGAAACAAGGAGGTTTTGATGTACATTAACAACAATTACAGCACGATTGGCGCCCGTGAGCGGACGGTTATCGGCGGGGGCAGCGGCTGCCCCCGCACATCCGGCTGTTTCCGCAGTATTCTGCAAGAGCAAATCTCTAAATCTATGGGTTCGGAGTCATCTGAATCAACTGAGTCAAGCGTGAAGGCAAGCCCCGTTGTGAATTTCCGTTTAACGGGCAGGGTTGTCGAATGGTCTGAGATTGAGGCAAGGGGGCGCTACGACAGGTTCGCCAACGATCCTGAACTTGAGGCCTACGGGAGGCAACTCGCGGCGGAGAATGGAATTGCGCCTAGAAATGGGGCCGATCCGGGAAGAATGAAAGAAGGACAGGAGGAATTTTTGTATCTGTTGAGCCAATTAATAGACAAGGGTCTGATCACACGGCAGGATATAATCGAGTCGGTGGAATACGCGCCGACAACGTACAAGAGAGGCGACGGCAGCGTCGATTATCATATTAATATGAACGGTTTCGGAAAGCGCATGACCGGCATAGAACTCACTAACGACCTCGACCTCTTTGAGATGCTTTGGGGGGCCGAGAGGCTCGCGGACGTTATGAGCAAAACCTCGAAAGTTGATGGTAAGAAAAAAGACGACGACAATGAGGACTTGTTTACGAAGATTTGGGGGCCGAACGGGATGATAGATGCGGCCCGCGAAAGGTTCGCGGCAATGCGCAAAGACAAGCAAGATATTCCTGAAAAGCAAGTTTTGGACGTTACGGCCTCGGAACCCGAAAATGAGAAAAGCGCCGACGCGGATTACGCCGGTCTTTCGGAGGCGTTCGGCGTCACATTGAACTCCTCAACAGCGCCAGCACGCTCTTAGGTTGCGAATTCGGAAATCGCCAATCCGGCGGCATCGTCGCCGACACGATTGATACGCATATACCCGTTTCCCCATATCTGGCACGCTTTGTACAACGGTCAGGCGGTTTCTCTACTATGTTTATCGGGGAAAGGCGGCATTAGCTCCGTATTATCCTAACGGCGTTGAGCACCGCGAGCAACGCCGCCCCTACGTCGGCGAAGACCGCTTCCCACATTGTGGCTACGCCGATTGCGCCGAGCGCCAGAAAGATCGTCTTGACAAATAGGACAAACACGATATTCTGCCACACGATCTTTTTTGTGAATCGGGCGATGTCTATGGCTTCTACCAATTTAGACGGTTCGTCTGTCATTAACACAGCGTCGGCGGCCTCGATAGCCGCGTCCGACCCTAACGCGCCCATTGCGATGCCGATGTCCGCGATTGCTATGGCGGGAGCGTCGTTTATACCGTCGCCGACAAATGCGAGTTTACCGTCGGCTCGTTTTTGGTTTATCAGTAACTCAACCTTTTCAGATTTTTCGTGCGGAAGCAGGCCTCCGTAGACCTCGTCCATGCCGACCTCAGCGGCCACCGACGCGGCTATGCGCGGTTCGTCTCCGGTGAGCATCACACTCTTCCGCACGCCTCTTGATTTAAGCGCGGAAATTGTCGACTTGCTGTCGCCCTTGACTTCGTCGGAAATCGCGATGCCTCCGGCGAATACGCCGTCTATCGCAATGTAAACGACAGTTCCGGCGTTCCACTCTTCCGACTTGACGGCAATATTCATTTTTGCCATCAGTTTCGCGTTTCCGGCGAGAATGGTTTTGCCGTTTGCCTCTACGCTCACGCCGAACCCGGGCTGTTCGTTGTACTCCGAAAGCCCGTTTTTATCAACCTCTTTGCCATACTCCCTAATTATCGAGAGGGCGATGGGGTGATTGGACAAGGCCTCGGCGCTCGCCGCCGCTGACAGCACGCCGTCACGCGAAAATCCGCTTTCGGGGCGGATCTCTGCCACGTTGAAAACGCCCTTGGTCAGAGTTCCCGTCTTGTCAAACACGACGGTATCGAGGCGGCTTAAGGCTTCTATGCTGCCGCCGCCCTTAACCAAAATGCCCCGGCTCGCCGCTTTGCCTATACCTGCGAAAAAGCTCATGGGTATAGAGAGCACCAACGCGCACGGGCAGGAGATAACGAGAAAGATCAGCCCGCGATTTATCCAGTCCATCCACGCGCCGTTAAAAAACAGCGGCGGCACGACGGCGATAAGCAGCGCGGCGGCCACAACGGACGGCGTGTAGTATCTGGCAAACGCCGTAATAAAATTCTCCGTCTTTGCCTTCTTGCTCGACGCGCTTTCGACCAACGCGATGATCTTAGACGCGGTAGACTCGCCGTAGGTCTTCGTAACCGCGACAGTGAGCAAACCGTTCAGGTTTATACAGCCGGATAGAACGGCGTCTTTTACACCCACACTTTTAGGTAACGATTCTCCGGTCAATGCCGACGCGTCAAGCGTTGATACGCCCTCTATAATCGTGCCGTCAAGCGGTATTCTTTCGCCAGGCTTGACAATCACTATGTCGCCGACTGCAACGTCGCTCGCCGCAACCTTTACGTAATCGGCACCTCTCTTGAGGTTGGCGTAATCGGGCCTTATATCCATAAGATTCGATATAGAAGCCTTCGATTTTCTGACAGCCATCGATTGGAAAAGCTCGCCGACGCCGTAGAAGAGCATGACGCCTACCGCCTCTGAGTATTCGCCTATCGCGAAGGCACCGATGGTCGCGACGCTCATCAAGAAGTTTTCGTCGAAGAGGTCGCCGCGGGCAATATTGGCAAACGCCTGAAAGACGACCCCGGCACCTAGGACGGCATAGGCGGCGATGAAGACGGCCAATGGGACGCGGGCGGGGAGATACGCCGCGTAGAAATGGTTGACTACCATAGCGACAGCTAGGAGGGCGGCGCCGATGGAGAGCTTGATAAGCTCGCGCTTGGTATCGTCGCCGTGGCCGTGGCTGTGATGGCCGTCATGGTCGTCATGGCAGTCGTCATGATCGTTGACATTGCAGCAACAGGTATTTTCCGCGCACATATTAAATCCCTCCTTATTGAATGATTGTTCAATCGTTCAACTGTTAAAGTCAAATTATTAAAATCAAATTCTTTTTTAGACGAAGCCTTCGGCTTCATAGATAAATGTGGGGCTAAACCCCGCATTTTCAATCAAAGTCAAAAGATTTTGACGTTATCTTTTGACTGAAGTTCGGGGGTTTAGCCCCCGAACTATCTATGAAAGGCGAAGCCTTTCGTCTAAAAAAGACTTTAAAAGAATTTGATTTTAAAAGATTTTAAAGACTTTAAAATGCTCATCACTCCCTAATATGTTCAAATCCCTTCTCAAAAATATCTTTAACATGACTATCCGCCAAAGAATAATAGACTGATTTACCTTTCTTATCATATTTAACTAAGTTGGCCAAGCGTAGCGCCCTCAGTTGATGAGAGATAGCCGACTTGGTCATGTTTAATAGTACGGCTATGTCGCAGACGCACATCTTGGCTGAGGACAGCGCCCACAAGATACGGACCCTGGTGGTGTCCGAGAACATCTTGTATAGGTCGGCGAGGTCGTAAAAGTCCTCCTCTCTCGGCATGGTCTTGCGTACCTGCTCGACCAGCTTGCTGTGAATGACGTCGCAGTCGCAGACGGGCGCGCCTTTTTTGGCAGGCATAAAAACGGCCTTTTCTGACGGTTACCGGTTACGTTGCTCGGCTAACCAGCCGGCCAACGGTTGAACGGTTGCTCAACTATTATTAATATACGTTACCGGCGCATTATATGTCAATATTTTTTTTATTTTTTTTGACCCTCTCGGAATTACGGCTAAAACCCGCTAAAACCGGCCAGCCGCCGGTGCGCGTAATGTATATTATAGGGTACTTTGGCAAATTAAAAAAAGTGTTGACTTTTTGCTCGTTTTAGATTATCTTTATATTAAAGGAGGCCTTAGCCATGATCACCGCAGAAATGGAAGCCAAACCCGTTGTTGACGACGTGCCGGAGGATGAGTCGGAGGACGATTACGAGTACGTATACCCGCCTGAATTACTCGAAAAGTGGGTAAAAGGCTTTGAAGACATGAAATTAAAGGTTGCGAGAGGCGAACTTAAACCGCAGACCGTTGAAGAAATGGCGGCTGAATGTGGGGTTACATTAGATTAATATGTATAAAATAATGTTCGATGATGATTTTAGAAAAAACGTCAAGAAATTTGATTCGGTACGGCGAAAACTGATTTTTAAAAAAATTGATCTTCTAAAAAACGATCCCGACCACCCATCATTACGTACCGAAAAATTATTTAAAGGGACGAAAAATGAAATTCGGGCAAGTAGTATGAATATGGGTGTACGTTTAATTTGGAAACTCGAAGAAAATACAATTTATATCAAAGACATTGGCAAGCACGATATTTACAGGCAGTACAAGAACAAGCGCAAAAAAAAGTCCGCTTTCCGCGAAAATCAATAACGGGCGGCCCCCACCGAGACTGCCCTAACAATCAATTACCGCGTAGGCACCTACCTAACCAAGACCCGCCTCTCCATCCCGCATAGCCCCCGTCCCGCTAACCGTAAGCGTATTGCCTGTCAGCGTACACGTAAGGTTTGACCCTTCCGCCCCGCAGGCCACAACTGCTTTTTTAGGGTAATACCATCTTACTTCTTCTCGTTCATTTCCCGCTTAAAACCGACGGTGTAAATGCCTGCAACAAAGAGCGCGCCGCCTAGAATGTTGCCGATATAGACGAAGATGAAATTCATCCAGAATTGCGCCCAAGCCGCGCCGCCCTCGAAGATGGCGGCCGGGATGATGAAGGCATTCGCCACGCTGTGCTGAAAGCCGATGGCGACGAAGGTCATAACGGGGAACCAGATGGCCAAAAGTTTCCCCGCCGCGTCCTTTGCCCCGTAACAAAGCCACATCGCAAGGCCGACAAGCCAGTTACAGCCGATGCCTGAGAGGATACACTGATACCAATTCGCGGAGAGTTTGACAGCCGCGACGCGAACGACCTCTGCTTTATAAGGATCAGCGGCCGTTAAGCCGACGACGTGGCCGAAGACAAAAGCAACAAAGAAAGCGCCTATGAGATTGAAAATCGTGATGACCGCCCAGTTGCCCGAAAGCTCGGCAAAATTGACCTTTTTCGCGTAAAGACTAGCGGAAACGGCGGCCATATTGCTGGTAATCAACTCGCCGCCGCCCATCAGAATGACAATCAGACCGATAGGAAAGACAGAGGCCCCGGCCAAGCTTGCGATACTGGGGAGGCTTTCAGCGATGCTTGACGCGACGCGGACATAGAGCAGGTAACCGATACTGATCATCGCGCCGCCGACAAAACCAAGCACTGCCTTTTCGAGCATCGTGCGATCGACTTTTTTGCGCCCCTGCGCGATAGTGCTGGCCAAGATTTGAGCCGGGGAATCCATACCCGAAGCCTTTTTTGAAGTTTTTTACAAAATGCGGTTCTTTGCAATCACACACTAAAATAATATATTACCCGCACTATATCAATATATTATTTAGGAATTTAAATATTTCCGAACTTCGAGGTCCGGCCAGACCGCCACGTTCAATTTTTTTGGCAACTCCCCCGCCTATTAATGTATATTATAGGTATATTATGGACCTAAACTACACCATGTCCGGCCACATATTCATCACCCCGGCCGACGACTGCCGTAAAGTTGTGGACGCCATGCTGGAAACCGATTACCGCGAGGAGTTCTGCATCGCGACGGATTTTGAGCCAGGCTTCATAGCCGGACTGATGGAGGCCGGGTTTCTGGTAATGTCCGCGAATCTGTCGGAGGGCGAGCCGTTCTACGTTCTATTGCCCAAACTGCACGTCGTACGATCACTGCTATTCTATGAAAATTTGCACATAAAAAGATCCGTCCGCAGGTTCCTCAACCGCTACGAACTTAAAGCCGACGCCGACTTTGACTATATCATCGACCGCTGCGTCGGGAAACACGGCCCCGACTGGCTGACCCCGCCGCTCGTAGACCGCATCAAAAAAATACGCCGAAACGCGGCTAATAATAACCACGTCCAAGACCCCCTTTCCCCGGTTCCATACGCCTACCCCGCCTCGTTCGCCCTATACCGCGACGGAAAACTAGCCGCCGGCGAATTCGGCGTGGTCTGCGGCAAAGTCTACACGAGCTACTCCGGCTTCTACGAAGAAACCGGCGCCGGCACGGCGCAACTTGTCAAAACCGCCAAGTATTTGCAAGAAAACGGATTCTCATTCTTCGACATGGGCATGCCGCTGGATTACAAGACCGATTTGGGTGCCGTGAATGTCGGTCAGGAGGAGTTTGTCAGGTTGTTCAGGGGATGATTGATGGCAATAGTGGTATCTTAGAGGCGGGATTAAGTAAATAACTCCCATAAAAAGCAATGCGTTTCGGTAAAAAAATGGAATAACCGTCCGATATATCTAAACAAGGGCGTCCACGGCCTTGGTGAATGAGTGGCTTAGGTCTTCGATTACCGGGTCTGTGTTGTAGAAGCCGCTGGCCACGCGGCCTTTGATTTCTGTTAGGAACGATAGGCGCTCCGGGGACAAACCTTCCGCCAGCCGCGCAGCGACGTTTCTAACGCGCTTCGGCTTCTTGTGACCGCTGACACCGGTGGTAATAAGCCCTATAGGCTGCATACCCGGCCTTCTTCCAAACGCTATTGGTTGATCTTTTGAGCAGGAAAAGGCGGACGGCGGCCAGATAGCCCCCGACCGCCAAACCTGCCTAATCCTCGCCGCCGCCCAAATTTTTGGGCCGCTACGCTATCCGCTATCGCTGTAAAACCGCATCCCTGCGCAGCTTAAGACTCCTATTGAGGTTCCCTCCCCATGATTACGATAACCGCCGCATCCCTGCCAGCCTAACATCGGGGACTCCGTCCCACCATTCCTATTTATCGACAGGTGAAATTCCGGGCTTTAGCTGTTTTTTATTGTTTTTTGGGTTACAGTGTGTTATATTATAGTAATGAAACGAGCGGTATTGTTGCTTAGCGGCGGGTTGGACAGCGCCACGTGCGGCGTTGTGGCGCGGGAGATGGGGTTTGAACTCTACGCGCTGAGTTTTTCTTACGGCCAGCGCCACGCTTTCGAGCTTTTGGCGGCGCAGCGCGTGGCGGCGTTTCTGGGGGTGGCGGAGCACCGCATCGTGGACATCGACCTGTCGTCCCTGGGCGGCAGCGCGCTGACCTCGAAGGGTCTTGAAGTGCCAAAAGGGGGCGGCGGCAGGGGGGTTCCCATAACCTACGTCCCGGCGCGCAACACCATCTTCCTCTCCTACGCGCTGGCCTGGGCGGAGGCGCTCGGCGGGTTGGTTGGGGAGTACTGTACGGACATATTCATAGGGGTAAACTGCGTCGACTACTCCGGCTACCCGGACTGCCGCCCCGAGTACATGGAGGCCTTCCGGCGGCTGGCGAACTTGGCCACGGTAGCCGGAATAAACGGCCACGAGATGACGATCCACACGCCGCTGATATACCTGAACAAGGCGGAGATAATAAAGTTAGGCGTAAAATCAGGCTTAGATTACGGGCTTACGCACAGTTGCTACGACCCCGACAAAAAGACGGGAAGGGCCTGCGGGGAGTGCGACAGCTGTATAATAAGGAAAAAGGGCTTCGAGGAGGCGGGAGTGCCCGATCCCACGGTTTATGTGCGTTGACTTTGATTTTAAAGGTTCATTACCCTAATATAACCCCAAAATAGGAGCAGGCAAATTATGGCAAAAACGATCAAACTCGCGGGGATAGCCCTCTTAGCTCTATCCGCCGCAGCTCTATTGAACCCCGTCTTTTCCGACACTTCCGACATCCGCCTGAACTCCATCGGCTTCCTGCCCGACGCCCCTAAGATCGCGTCTATAAACGTCCGCTCCGGCGGCGGCGCTCCGGCTTCCGGCGTTACGTTCTCCGTCGTCGACTCGGCCACCGGTCAATCTGTGTACAGCGGCCAGGCGTCCAAGCGCGTAAGCAACATAGACACGCGGGATTCGGTGCTTCTCGCCGACTTCACATCGGCTGTGACCGCGCAGGGGCGCTACTACCTCAACGTGCAGGGCGGCGTCGGGAAGTCGCCCGTCTTCGGGATCGGCGAGAACGTCTTTGTGGAACCTTTCCGCGCGGCTATGCTCGGGTTTTACCTATGGCGTTGCGGCACGGCGGTAAACGCTAGATACAACGGCCAGGACTATCAACACAACGCTTGCCACTTGGGCGACGGCGATATGCAATACATCGGCGGAGGCGGGGTGCGAGACGCCAAGGGCGGGTGGCACGACGCGGGGGACTACAACAAGTACACGGTGAACAGCGGCGTTACCGTGGGACTCTTGCTCAAGGCGTGGGAGCACTACGGGGAGGCCTTGAATAAAATCGATCTGATAGCCGTCAATAAAGAGAAAAATATTCCCAAGTTTTTGACTGAGGTGAAGTACAATTTAGACTGGATATCTAAGATGCAGTACGGAACGCAGGGCCAGGTCTCGCACAAGCTGTCGGCGCTTAATTTCGGCGAGAAGCCGGAACTGCCGGAGAATGACGACGCCGGGACGCGTTACTTCGCGCCCGGGGGCAGCGAGTCCGCGGGGAGCTTCGTCGGCATGCTCGCCCAGGCGGCGAGAGTCTACGCGCCTTACGACAGCGTCTTTGCCGATTCTTGTTTGACCAAGGCTGAGCGCAGTTACGCTTGGCTCTCTAGCAACACGAATTTTGTTAAAGCAAACCAGAGCGCCTTCAGTACCGGTACGTACACCACCGAGGGCGGCAAGGCGCCGATGATGGCCGACTACGACGAAGACAAGAGGCTTTGGGCCGCTATTGAGTTGTGGGAGGCTACCGGCGAATCCAAATATCTGAGCGATTTTGAGAAACGTGTGAACCCCTCGAAACATCTGATCCCGGAGATTGAGTGGGGCGAGTGGGGCGGGGTGTCTACCATAGCCTGTCTGACCTATCTCTCTTCCGAGAGGAAAGGAAGGGACTCTGTCAAAGTTGAGGCCATAAAGAAGAGGCTTATTTCCGTGGCGGACGCGATAGTCGACAGCACTAATAAGCACGGTTACGGACGCGCTTTCGGCACGGGCAAGTACTACTGGGGCGGCCACGGGGCGCTCACGGCTACTTCGTACATATTGAACGGCGCCTTCGCCGTCACCTTTGACAAGAAGTACAGGGACGCCGGGCACGATATTTTGAGTTACATATTCGGCAGGAACTACTACGGACGCTCTTTCGTGACCGGCGTGGGCCGCAACCCGCCGGTGAAACCTCACGACCGCCGCTCTCAGGCGACGAATAAGCCGTGGCCGGGGTACATCATAGGCGGGCCGCACAAGAACAAGGGCGGCGGGTGGGGAACGCCGCCGGAACTCACCAACTGCGCCACCGACGCGGTCTGCTGGAAGGACGACGACCGCGACTATTGGACAAACGAGATAGCCATAAACTGGAACGCCTCCATGGTTTACGCCGTGGCCGCCTACCTGCCAGGCGCGGAACCAACGCCGCCCCCGCCCCCGCCGCCTCCACCTCCGCCTCCTCCTCCTCCTCCGCCGCCTCCGGACTCTACGAACGCCGTGACCTACAGACCGGACGCCGCCAAAAGAGCGTTGTCCCGCGGTACGATGCGGATGGTACAGTTTAAAAACGGCAAGGCAATGTCGTACATTCCGGCAGGCGCGAAAATTTACAGCCTAGACGGCAAATTGATAGCGCATAAAAAGAGCGCGGATGTCAATAGGCAATTTATCAATAGAAACGGCGTGTTTTTGATTAAGGTGGAAAGACTAAAGGATGACTAGGATCGGCTTCGCCGAGATAAACAAGTCGCAATGACGTCATTGCGAGGAGCGGAGCGACGAAGCAATCCAGATGATTATATGATTAAGACTTTAAGATTTTGATTTATAGATTCTTAAGGAGATAAAAACATGGGTAAAAGAATTAAGACTCGATTAACACCATCGGCAATATTAATAACGCTGACAACACTGGCCATAGGCGCCTTTTCTCCCGTCTTGTCTCAAACGGCGTCCGTCGACTCTCGTATCCGCTTAAACTCCGTCGGGTTTCTGCCCGGATTTCCCAAGCAGGCGACCGTCGCGGCGGAGTTCTCTAAATTTTGGTTATACGCCGCCCCGAACGGAACTTCGCCTGTTTACACTGGGAGCGCGTCCGCCGCGGTTAACAATACCGACACCAAGGAAGACGGACTCCGGATAGCGGATTTTTCCGAATTCGACACGCCCGGCCGCTACTATCTGCGCACGAATAACAACGATGTCGGCAAATCTCCCGAATTTACCATCGGCGGCAATGTTTTTGAGGAGCCGTTCCGCGCCACGATGCTAGGTTTCTACTTATGGCGTTGCGGTACGGCGGTCAGCGCCGCGTACAACGGCAAGAGCTATTCGCACGACGCGTGCCACATGAAGGACGGCAACCTTAAGTATTACGCGGCCGGCAGGGACGACGGCGCCGGGACCAAGGACGGGACGGGCGGTTGGCACGACGCGGGGGACTACAACAAGTACACGGTGAACAGCGGTGTGGCTGTGGCGTTTACGCTTAAGGCGTGGGAGCATTTTTGGCACATTATCGAAGGTACGCCGCTTGTGTCCGTTTCGAACTCCGGCGCGCTTCCGGCCTACTTGGCGGAAGTTAAATGGAATTTGGACTGGGTCTCTAAGATGCAGTTTACCGACGGCCGTGTCTCGCACAAGTTGTCAACGCTCGGTTTCGGCGGCGAGATAATGCCTGAGACTGAAAACACGGCGAGGTACTTCGCGCCGTGGGGCACCGCGGCCACCGCGAGTTTTACCGGACAAATGGCGATAGCGGCGCGTATTTACGCGCCATATGACAAAGCGTTCGCCGATAGGTGTTTGGAGCAAGCCAGACTGAGTTACAGGACGTTCGCAGACACCGAGTTTGTCAGCCATACGCAGGAGCCATTCGTGACAGGCGAGTACGGCGGTTACGACGACATGGACAAACGTCTCTGGGCGGCGGCGGAGATGTGGGAGACTACGGGAGAGCGGGAGTTTTTGGAGTACATAGAGAAATATCTGTCGTCGGTGAGTGCTCAAATCACTTGGAGCAACATAAGAACTATAGCCACGCTCACCTACTTAAACTCGAGGCGGGCCGGGAGGAACCCGGAGAAAGCGGATAAAATACGCGGCAACCTCATTTCGTCGGCCAACAACCTCATTGATTTCGCGAAGAATCACGCGTACGCCCGCAACATCAACTTGTACAACTGGGGCGCGAACGGTACGGTGGCCGGGACGGCGTACGCGCTTCACAGCGCCTACCTGCACACCGGCGACCCCAAGTACCGCCACGCGGTTCAGGACGCCGTGTCGCACCTGTTGGGAAGAAACTACTACGGGCGTTCCTTCGTGACGGGCGTAGGCTACAACCCGCCCAAGAACCCGCATGACCGGACGTCGACGGCGAGCCGGACGCCGTGGCCGGGACGTCTCATCGGCGGGCCGCACAGCTCAAAGAGCGACGCCCCGGCGAGCATCTCCCAATGCGCCACATCGGCGACCTGCTGGTTCGACGTCTCCGCCGACTACTGGACAAACGAGGTGGCGATAAACTGGAACGCCCCGCTCGCATACGCTCTGGCGGCGCTGATGCCAGGCGCGGACGCGTACCCGGCGCAACCTTACCCCGGTCAGACGGTGGAAACGGACGTGGCCGTCAGCCACAGCGTCACCACCAAAAAAACCGCGGCAAAGACGGGTGCAACGCGCATAGTGAGAATACGAGGCGGACGGCTTGACATACCCGCCGGCGCGAAGGTATACGGCTTGGACGGAAGGCTGATAGCGCATAAAAAGAGTACCGATTCCAAAATACCGGTTGTCAATAGAAACGGGGTGTTTTTGATTAAGGTTGAAGGATTGTCCGAATTGAAGTAACCCGGCTATGCTAAGCGGTGTCGAAGTTGCCATTTTTAACGATTTTCAATAAAGAAAGGCGGTAAAGCATGTGTCTTTTCTCAAAAACAAAAACATTCGCAATAGCCACGGCCATAGCGTTACTATCCATAAGCACCGCGCCGGCTCAGTTTACCGCGCCGACAAACGCCCGCGTTGACGCGCTTGCCGGCGCGCACGTCAGCGATATATCCGGCATTTACAGGTATCCGGTGATGATGACCGGTTACTTGGACCACGTTCAGGCGACGTGGGGTCAGGGATTCGTCGGCGTCAAATCCGTATCGAGCATGTTCTCTTTCGGCGTTTTGGCTAACCAGGGGCCGCTTGCGCCGGTGTTCACCGCGGCGGCAGTGGGCAGGCTGAACGGATACGCGTTTCCGGCGGGCCTCGGCGCCGGAAATTTCAACGATAACCTCGTTATCCCGCACTTGCTCTTGGGCTTTGACTTGGGCGCGGCGGCAATAGGCGCGGACGTATTCCTTGAGTACGCCGGATACAGCGCGTCGAACGGTACGGACGACGTCAGCGGCTCGATCACTCATCCGGGCGCTAGGTTGAGCGGGAAATTCGGCGTGGCGGACGCTGAGGTTATGGTCAAAATAGGCTTAGGCGCCCCGTCCGTAAGCGCCTCAGGGGTTGCCGGCAGCGACAAGCTGACCTCCAACGCAGGATTGTACCTAGAAACAGGCGCCGAAGCCGGCATGTCCTTAGGCGGCGCGGATTGGGTTTTGGGAGCTTGCTACACGCGTTCCAACCACCGCTTTGCGCTGGGCAACGCCGCAGACCCCAACGCGACGGCCTACTCGCTGTTGAACGTCTACTTAGGCGTGGAGTTCAACTTCGTGGAAACGGCTGTAGCGGCGGCGGGATACTCGCTCAACCGCAGCAACTCCGTCACCAGCCAGCCGGACGTAAGCGGCAGCCCCAGCCAGCAATTCCCCATAGACTACTCGCACTCATTATACGCCGGACTGGAAAACGCGTGGGAAAACGCGTGGATATTCGACTCCTTCCAACTTAGGGGCGGGGCGCTCTACACAATCACATCCACCGGAGGAAAACCGTCGGACAACACAAACTACGCGCAACCGGCCATACATTCAACCGTACAACCGGTGGTGGGGATCGGCGTGAGCAAGGCGTTCGCAACAATAGACCTATCGCTGAATCCGGGAGCGTGGGGAGGATTGGTTACGGGACCGGATGTGGCGCTAGTTACGGCGACAATTAAGTTTTGACTAGGATTTATATGATTATAAAAATTATAGAATTTTGACTTCGACGTACCGCGACGCGAAACGGCGCGGTACGTTAACCGATAACATGATCCCAACTTTTCATACGCAATTCTTCCGTCTCTCCATCATTTCCCAATATCAATACATTTTGCGCTTTTGATGTGAAATGACCCAGGCGCATTAAATTAGGTTTGTTCTTTGCGACATTGTCAATACCTCTCGGATCGAATGACGGTTCGCAAGCGAACAGCAATTCATACTCTTCGCCGCCGTGGTAGAACCAATCACGAAAATCCGCTTGCAGATCGTTTGACAGGTCTATCATATCAAGGGAGACATTCTTTACCGCGTCCGCGTCGAAGATGAAACCTAAATTATTATCGAAGCACAGCGTGGCGACATCCTTTGACAGCCCGTCGGATAAATCCATCATGGCGTGTACGGACGGATTTTCTGCCAACGCTAACCCATCGTCGACGGCCGGTTCCGGCGCCACGTGGGCGTCGACGAATCGTTTGTACCGCGATGGGACGCCGCCCCTGCCCCACCGCGTCAATGCGGCCAGCCCGGCGGCGCTCTCGCCGGGAATGCCGGTGACCCACAGAGCGTCGCCGTCGGATATGCCGGTACGCTTTAGCAGTCTGCCCCCAGGCGGAGCGGAACCTATCAGCGTTATCCCGACGGTCCACACGCTGCCGCCTGATAGGTCGCCGCCGATAATCGGGAAGTCCCAGCGTTTGCAGGCTTTTGAGAAACCGGTATAGATTTGTTCGATAGCGTTATTGATACTGACACCTATATTATTGATACCGGTATTATTAACGCCCGCTTTCGGAAAGACAAGCTGCACGACCGCCCCGTCCGGCCTCGCACCCATCGCCGCGCAGTCGCTCAGATTTGACACCATCGACTTATAGCCTATCTCTTCAAACGTCATAGAGTCTAAAGAGAAATGCACATTTTCGACCGACACGTCGGCTGTTATAACGAGCCTTTCGCCGGCAATCTTATTGGCGCGCACGGCTGCGTCGTCGCCGATAGAAACCTCGTATGGGGAATGCGGATCGATAGGGGGCAACAGGGTTTGCATACATCGGATTAATTCATACTCTTTGGATGGAAATTTGTTCATAGAGTCTTTTAATCCTATAATCTGTGTTAATGATCTGGATTGCTTCGTCGCTCCGCTCCTCGCAATGACGTCATTGCGAGCGTAGCGAAGCAATCCAGTCTCTTGACACTGAAAATCGGGGATTCGGCTTCGCCGAGATAAACAAGTTAGCCCCCGAACTATCTATGGAAGGCGAAGCCTTCCGTCTAAAGAAGAACGCCTTCCCGGAACCGGTGATATGCTCGTAAGCGCGGACGGTCTTGTCCGCATAGACAAAACCCCGCGTCCGGATGTCGGAAAAGTCTTGGATGCCTATGGGCAATAGTCTTTTGGTCGTCGCCATGATGATTATAAATTAGTATCTGCGCAACACCAAAGGGTAGAAAAACGCGTTCGTAGGCCAAACCCCGACACTTTTCGACGGCCGTTGACCGATTAGAGCGTGGTTTTACACAAAAATTATGCCGGTTCAGGTTTGGTTTTTATTATATTTTGGTATGAATGGACTGTAGAGGGCTTGTCCACCCTAAAATTTATAAAACATAACCTATAGAGGGTAGCGAATGAGGGTAACCACGGTGGTAAGGGTGATGGCGTTGCTTGCGCTTTTGACCGGAATGGCGGCGGCGGGGATCAAATACGTGGCTGTCGTGGAAAGCGACATAGACGAATCGTCAGGCGCGTCCGAAAAGATAAGCAGGGCGGACGTCAGACTTGTAACGGCGGAACTCCGCAGGGAAGCCGTCAAGAACCTGCCGCCGAAGAGGTACAGCATTATGACCTCGGAAACCGTCCAGTCTATGGGTGGAGCCGTTTTGGAAGAATGCGCCGAAGAAAACTGCGTCATCGCCCTCGGATCCAAAATCGGCGCTGACTTCATAGTGCGCGGGACGGTGAGCAAACTCGAATCCAAATTCACCCTGCAAGTCGAAATGTACGAAACCGAAAACGGAACGCTGGTAGCCTCGTGCGAACCCGTCCGCGCCGAAAGCATCGGGGGGCTTATAGAGATGGCGGCGTTGGTTTGCGCTAATATGTACAAGACGTGGGTGGCCTCGCAATCGGTTACGGTCGATCCCACCTCGAAGAGGGCGAGCAAGATAAGCGCGGGCGGCGGCGCGTTGTTCGCGAGCGACTTCGGCGGCGGCGTGGTGTATGAATACGGACAGGCAGGGATGCCGTTTTACGGCGGCGGCGCGTACCTTACCTTCGACGCGACATACGCCGCAATATCCATCAGCTACTCGCAAGGCGGCGGGAAATGGAATGCCCCTCGAAAGATCAATGACAGCGACCTGCCCGATATGTCGCGTTCTCTGCTGAATTTCAGCTTGTACGCTAAATACCCGAACGTCGGACTTGGGAAAAAGATCGAACTGTTCCCGATTGCGTCGCTTGACTACGAACTCCCCATATCCGGCAAATTAGAATATCCTGACGGGCACAAATATGTTTTTGACGACAGAAACGAAGACGGCAAAGACGCGGGCGCGCTCGGCGCGCTGTGGGTAAAGATCGGCGGCGGCGCTGACTATTACTTTTCCGCAAGCGCGTACATACGCGCGGAACTGCTCTACGGCGTGAGGCCGGCTAACGACTACGAACAATGGTGCGTGGACGGACTCGGCGCGGAGAAGACGAGGTTGGGGCACGGGCTGACGGTTAAGGTGGGTGCGGGGTTTAAACTATAGGCTAATTATGTTGTATTTAATAGTTGTGACATTCTGGATTGCTTCGCTACGCTCGCAATGACGGTCATTGCGAGGAGCGAAGCGACGAAGCAATCCAGTGTATTTTTAACAATTAATGATTACGGAGAACTATATGAAGAAGACTATTTTGTACGCTGTTGTTGCCGCCGTTGCGGTCGCTGTCGGCGCGATTGGGATTGTCGGGTGCGGCGGGGATTATGGGGAGAGCAGCAAGAAGATGGATGATTTTCTTGATCATTTTCATTATAATAAGAGAGTATTGCCGAAGTATACTGTTACCTACGATGGGAACGGGGCGGACGGCATTCCGCCGATAGACGAGATATTATACGATAGCAATACAGTCGTTTATGTTAAGGATAAAGGCACACTAACAAAAGGCGACCTCTCCTTCCGCCACTGGAACACAATGGCTAACGGAAATGGAAATACCTACAGTGGTGATGGAACTGGTTGGTATACAATAACCAAAAACGATACACTTTATGCACAATGGGGTGTTCCGACAAAACGGTATGCCGTGACCGTTACAACTACAATTGCAACTACCGGTACATCAGGTAGTAGTAATTATGCGCCTGGTGACATAGTTAGAATAACTGCCGGAACGCCGCCCAATAACTGGATGTTCCAAAACTGGACATCTTCGGTTTCTAGCGTGTCTTTTACTGACGCTACGAATGATACAACCACATTTACCATGCCTGATAAGAACGTAACCGTAATCGCAGTATTTGTGGCGGCATCTGGCGGAGAAGTGCGTGCGTTTACCGACTCTAGAGACGGTAAAGCATATCCATACGTGAAAATAGGCGAACAGACTTGGATGGCGCGGAATATGAATTATTTGAATGATATGACTATAAGCGATTCTTCTTGGTGCTATGATAACGATCCTGATAACTGTAATACTTACGGTAGGTTATATACATGGAACGTAGCTGTGACAGCTTGTACGGCGGGTTGGCGATTGCCTGATACGGCGGATTGGAATCGTTTGGTTACTGCTATAAGAGGTTCTTCTGTGGCGGGCACGAAATTAAAAGCGACAAGCGGTTGGGATAATAACGGTAATGGTACTGATGACTACGGATTTTCGGCCCTGCCTGGCGGCGGCTACTTTGTTGGCGGTGTGGGTTTCTCCGATATTGGTAACTGCGGCTATTGGTGGACAGCTACGGAGGACGATAGAGATAACATCTATGGCCGGATTATATGCTCCGATGGCTATGATGACGACGTCAGGAAGTTCGAGTACGGTCGTGATGGAGGGGGGCGTTTTTCGGTACGTTGCATTAAAAACGACTGATCCGCTGTCAATTCACTTAATCGGCGGTTATCCCCTAACCGCCGCCCCCCTCAACCGCGCTCAAACCGCACTTTACGGCATCAGCAATCAGCAGAACTGATTATAAATAATAATAAACCCTGTCTGCATTAGGATTTGCAAGATTTAAAGTATGATAGGATTAAAAAGATTAAAAAAATGTTGATTTTGACGTTTAATCCTATAATCTTTTTTTTAATCCTAAAATCCTAATCTAGTCTTGCCTCATTCTCAACATCAACCGCACCTGATCAACGCTTACCTGGTACTTTCTTGATATTTCCACATCGCTCATGCCGCTTTTGGCGTCTGCCGCCACCGAATCGCTGAAGCCCGGGGAGCCTGCTTTGGGGATGTCCCTCCCCCTTGTCTTTGTCGACGCGGACGAGTCCGGCGCGTTTATTACGAGCGGCGGGGGCGCCGAAGGCGGCAAAGGCGTTGGTTCTGGCGCTTTCGGGGCCGGCGGCAGCGGTTGCGGTTGCGGCGGCGGCTGGAACTGGGGCGGCGGCGGGATCAGCGGCGGCGGGGTTTGCACTTTGTGTATGGTGTCAAACAGCGACGCAAGCGCGGGCGGCACCGGGGGCGGCGGTATTTGCGCGGCGGCTTCCGGCAGGCCCCTATTGTTGTACGTTGATCCGGCCCCGGGTTTGGGGACCGGGTCGGGGAGGGGCGGCAGCGTTTCGGGGGGGGCGAGATTGATCCTCTTAGGCGCGGGGGGCGCCGCGGCCTTTTTCTTGCCTTTGCGTCTGCCGGCCAAGATGCCTATAAAGAGGAGCAGGCCGGAGAGGACGGCGACGACCCCGGTGCTTACGATGATCCAGTCGAAAAGCCCGGTGGGTCTGAACGAGACGGCCGAGCCGAGTAATGAAGAGATCTTGGAACCGACCGAGGAGAGGAACGAACTGTCAGGCGCCCCGTAAGGCTCGGCGGCCGCGGAGGGCGAGGCCGAGCGCATCCCCACGATGGAATCGCGCAACAAAGCGGAGGCCGTCTCAAGATCGTCTATGGGCTTACCCAAACGCTTGCGGACCTGCGTCTCAACATTTATAGAGTCTAGGCGCATACGCAGCGTCTCACGGCTGTCGGCGAGGACAGCCCCGGCGGTCAGGATTACCGCCAACGCGGCCAATACTATGGGTTTAACCCTTTTCATCTTATGATTTCGGCCTTTTGATGATAATCAATATATGTACATAATATGTACATACGTACAAATATACATTATGATACGGCGAGACATTGTATAAAATTCTTTGACTATGCTGATTTTCTTGTTTTTCCTCCCGCAAATATGTATATTAACTATTAGTATTGATATTGGTATTGACTTTGACAACGATTAAAGGCAAAACCCGTATGATCAGGTACACCGTTTATTTCAACGGCGAGCAGGTGAAAAGCTACGACATTGAGGAGCCGGTTATCTTCATAGGACGGCTTCCGGAGAACCAAATCCCGATATTCAATATGGGGATATCGCGGCGGCACGTCAAGATTGAGCTGGACGCGTCGGGGGCCTACACGCTCACCGACCTGAATTCGCTCAACGGCACGCTCGTCAACGGCAAAAAGGTCAAGAAGGCCACGCTCGTAAACGGCGACAAGATCACCATCGGCAAGTACACGATCGTCTACGAGGATCTGCGCGGAGAGGCGGCGCTGCACCTCGAGACCATCGTTGCGGAGTTTAGACCGGAGGACATGCAACGCGCGGCGCAGCTCCCCGGATTTCAAGCCCCGGCGGCGCCCGCGATGCCTCCGCCGCAGATGACGGCGACCCCGCAAATGGCGCCTCCGCCCGCCGTTATGCCGCCGCAAGCGGCGCCGATATCCTTCGCGCCGACGCAACAACCTATCCCCGGGACACCGCTCGCGCAACAACCGCCGCAAACGCCGCTAACCCCAAACGCTCCTATCGACGAGGAGGCGATCACCGGCGCGGTTCTCATAGAAACCACCGGGCACATCGTCTACAGGCTCGACCGCGACTACCTCACCATAGGCTCTGACGAGAGCGACGACATATACGCGGCCGGATTCATGGTCAACAGGGGTTTCGCCGCCGTAGAGCAACGCGACGGCGGATTCTACATAACCGCGCAGAAAATGATGGCCAAAATCAAGGTCAACGGCAAGGGCGTGCGAACCCACAGGCTGGAACACAGGGACAGAATCGAGATCGGCTCGAACACGTTCCGATTCATGGAAAACGGATAGCGGCCAAATGAGATTCGCTTTCATCTCCGACATACACGCAAACCTCGAGGCGCTCGAGGCCGTGCTATCAGATATAGACAAAAAAGGGGTGGACGAAATCCTCTGCCTGGGCGACGTGGTCGGCTACGGCGCAAACCCCAACGAATGCGCGGAAATCACAGCCAAACGCTGTAAAAGCGTGCTCCTGGGCAACCACGACGCCGTGGCTACAAACCTGCTGACCACGCAGCACTTCAACGTCCACGCGAAAATCGCCATAGAGTGGACCACGCAAACACTAACCCACGCGAACAAATCCTTCCTCGCCGCCCTGCCCGTCTCAAAAACTACGGACATCCTCACAATGGCGCACTCCACCCCCTACGAACCGGGGATGTGGTACTACATAACCTCGCTGGAGGAAGCGGCGTTCAACTTTCAATTCTTCGACACAAAAATCTGCCTCGTCGGCCATACCCACATACCCATGATAATAGTCTTAGACGACGAAGAAATCTACGTCCACCCGGATAAACAAATATCCTACAAGGAACGGGAGGACAGAAGGCTGCTGATAAACATAGGCAGCGTGGGGCAGCCCAGGGATAGGAATCCGGACAGCTCTTACGGGATTTTGGATACGGACGAGAAGCTTTTCAGCTTGCACAGGATACCTTACGACATTCACAAGGCGCAGGCGAAGATGAAGAAGATAAAGATGCCGGACTTTTTGGTCAATAGGCTGGCGGAAGGCCGATAAAATAAACGGGGCGCTGCCCCGCAACGCCCCGCCGACATGCAACACATATTCTTTTTAATCCTATAATCCTTATAATCCTACTTCAGACAAGCACTTCAATCCAGATAGAATCTTTCTAAGTTACTGACAACCTTGGCGTTTTCGTGCAGATCTCTGAACCACTCGCCGTAGGCTGATTGGCGGCCTTGCATTTTTATCATTTCCGCCGCTTGCCTTGCTTGCGGGTTATTGGCCAAATCAAAGGCCGTCGGCTCGCCCTTTCTTATTGTGCGGACGAAGCTGTAGCCCGACCTATCCTCTATCAAACCGGAAACCGAGCCTTCGGGCAGGCTGAAGGCTACGGCGGCGGTTTTGGAGGCCGCGCCCAGCTGCGGGACGTAGCCGCCCGGCGATTGGTCTTCGGCTGTGCCGGCCAATATGTTTCTGTCGCCGTTCTGTATATCTTGGAGCGTCGCGCCGCCTTTAACCTTTTCCAACACGGCGGCGGCGTAGACCTTAGCCGCCTTCATCGCCAACGTGTCCTTAAGCGCGTCGACGATGCGGTCGCGCACCGCGGAGAGCGGTTGCAGACCCTTCTTTGCTTTTTCCTTCAGACCAAGCACGTAGAACGCCTCCTGGTTGTCGAGCACGTCGGAGATCTCGCCTACCTTGCGGTTGAAAGCGAAAACGCCGGCGCCGGACAGGTAGCCGATCTTGGGCGGCATATCGCCCCTCTTGAACAGCCCGGTCGAGTCGAGCGCCACGCCCTGAACCTCCGCGGCGCCGGCTACGGCGCCCTTATTCGTCATCGCCCTCTTGACCTCCTCCGCCTTCTCGGACAAGGCGTCGAGCGTCTCGTTTGACGGGTTGTTCTTTATCAGAATGTGACGCGCCCTAATCTGGAACGCGCCGCTGCTGTCGGGCTTGCCGCGCTCCTCGAGTTTGATTATGTGGTAGCCGAAGACAGTCTTGACAGGATCGGATATCGCCCCGGGTTCCAAGGCGAACGCCGCAGCCTCAAACTCCGGCACCATCGCGCCCTTGCCGAACCAGCCAAGGTCGCCGTCGTTTTGGGCGGATCCCTCGTCGTCCGACTCAAACTTCGCCTCGTCCTCAAACGTAGACTCCCCCGCCTCAACCTTCCTCTTTATCTCAAGAAGATTCTTCCTATTAAGCTCCAGGTCGGCTTCGGTGGCGACCTTGGGAATCCTGACGAAGTACAAGTCCGCCTGCTCGTCGCGGCGGAAGCGGCTCTGATTGGCCGCGTAATAATCGCTTATCATCTTGTCGGTGATTACCGCGCTGTCGCTCCTGTGATCCTTGCTCTGCACCTTGTAATACTCGAAAGTCGCTTTGTCGTTCCTCTGGGCAAACTCATAAGCCGCCTCCGCCTTTGAGACGAAGACCCCCGCCTTGAGGAGCGCGTCGAGCTTCTGCCCAGGCATGACCTGACCGCTCACCTGCCTTTCAACGTCGACCATCCACGGGTACATGGAGTAGGTCTGCGGCGTGTTCAGCCATTGGATATACTTCGTGGTATCGAAGCTGCCGTTTGTCTGGAAGACGAACGCCGTGTCAAGCCCCGGCAACGGGTTGCGCTTGAGGTACTCGAAGACCTCGTGATCGGTGGTCTCAAGCCGCATCGACTTGACGGCCTTGTCGAGGAGCACCCTGTTGACCTCCTGGTTCCACACCTGCGCCGGGATCTGGCGGTACTGCGCGGGCGGCACCTCGCGCCCGCCCTCCTGCATCCGGAAACGCTCCATGTTGACCAATTTGTCGAAATACTCTATCGAAACATCCTTCCCGTCAATCCTCCCGACCGGCGTCTTCCGGCCCTGGCCCATGATATTCATCCCCCAGTCGAGAAAGAGGGTGCCGCCGACAAAGGCCACGATGATGACGATCATGATCATAGGGGCCATCTCACGCATCTTTTTAATCATTTTTTTCTCCTTAAAATCACATTTTTTTATTAATGTTTTTAAACCCTGCCAATCTTAGTTCAAACGGCTTTATTTAACTTTCTTATCACCATCCTGTTTACCGCTGTCCGGCTTCTTACTGTCCTGCTTCTTATCATTACCCGCCTTCCCATCGGCAACCTTACTACCGGACTGACTGACCGGCTTGGGGGCTGCCGCGCCTACTTTCAACAGCCTCGTATACGCAGGCTTGTCGACAATCAACTTCAGCGCCGCGGCAAGCTGTTCGTCGTTGGACAACTTTGAGCGGTATACCACCTCGTGATCTTGGCCGAACTCCCTGACAAGCAACGCGTCGCGGATAAGGCGTTTGATCTCCGGCTCGCACTGGCGCATCGCCTGACGGCTGTCTACCGCCAAGATCGAATCGACACGCTCCGACGCAGTTTTCAACTTTTTGAAATCGGCATCGCTCAACTTCGGCGGCTCTAAGTACGGGTTCTTGTTGTCCTTCAGCGTGGTGTCCTCCACGACGCCGCTCCTTCTCTTGAACTCGTCGAACTGCAACTGCGCCATACTCTGGAAGGTGAACTTGACCGAGTCTATATGCGCGTAGAAGTCCTTTATGGTCGTCTCGTCCGGAGTGTAGTCGGCGGTGATCTTCACGCCGCGCTTCTGGAGCTTCACGTACTCGATATTGGCGAATTGGAAGAACATATCTTTCAACAGCAGCGCCCGCAGCGCCGCGTCCGGTATCTTGCGGAGCACCACCGTGTCGGGGACTATGCCGCCGCCGCCGAAGACCAGGCGTCCGCCTTTGGTGCGGTAGGTCGCGGTGTCGGCTTTGGCCCTCTCCTTCTTAGCATCCTTACCCTTATCCTTACCTTTGTCCTTAGCCGCCGCGTCCTCTTCCTCCTCGCCATCCTCGTCCTCTTCGTCCTCAAAGTCGTCGCCCTTGCGCACGAAGTTCTCCGGGCGGTTTATGCACCTGCCCGCCGGCGTGTAGTAAAAGGCCATAGTCAGCTTGATGTGGTTGACCGCGTCGAGCTGCAAAACGCTCTGCACCGAGCCTTTGCCGAAGGTGGTGTCGCCCAATATGACGCCCCTGTCCCAATCCTGCACCGCCCCGGAAACAATCTCAGAAGCGCTGGCGGACGACCTGTCCACAAGCACTACAAGCGGTATGTCCAATGGAAGCACCGGGCCGGCGTTCGAGTGGAACTCCTTGTTCTGGTTGCGCACCCGCCCCCGCGTGGAGACGACCAGCGACTTCTTGGGCAAAAACTTCTCCGATACCTCTATCGCCTGCGGCAACAACCCGCCGGGATTGTGGCGCAGATCGAAAACCAGCCCTTTTATGTTCTTCTTAAGCAGCTCCTTAACCGCCTTTTCAACCTCAGCGCCGGCCTCCTGGGAGAACTGCTGCAACGTAAGGTAGCCTATGCCGCTCTCGAGCACCCCGTAGAAGGGCACCGACTTTATCTGGATGATGTCGCGGCGTATGAGGTACTCCTGATCCTGCGCCTCGCCCTTCCTGCGGATGAGGAGCCTGACCTCGGTCCCCGGCTCGCCGCGCAGCTTCGTGAGCGCCTTGTCGCTAGTGTAACCGCGGGTGGAGACGCCGTCTATCCTTATAATTTGGTCGCCCGACTGCAACCCGGCCCGGAAAGCCGGCGTGCCGGAGAGCGGGGTCATGACCGTGAGAACCTTGTCGCGGATGGAGATTATGATGCCCAGCCCACCGAACTTGCCCTCCGTCTGCGTCCGCAAATCCTCATACTCCTTGGCCTCAAAATAGGAGGTGTGCGGGTCGAGTATCTGCGTCATGCCCTTTATGGCGTTGTCGACCAAGTCCTTGGAGGAGACCTCCTCCACATAGTTCTGGTGGATCTTGGCGGCGACGTTGTCCATGCGGACGACGTCGGCGAAGAAGTTGTCCTCCTTGGCGCCGGTGGAGTCGACGGCGAGGCCGACTACGACGGCTACCACGAGCAGTACGCCGCCTATTGGCACGCCGAATTTGTCCGTTGACTTTTTGTCCGCATTGCTTTTGGCTTTTTCGTCCATCATTACCCTACTTTTGGTTCGGATTTTGACGTATCTTTACAAAATTTCCGTAAGACTACAAATATATATTATGGGAAAGGGCGGTAGTCTAAAAAATTATTTGATTTTAACGCTTAGCCCTAGACATCGACTCAGCCGCCCGAATCGCCGATAGCAGGCTCTCGCAGGACGCTCGGCCCTTCCACGCTATATCGAACGCGGTTCCGTGGCCTACGGAGGTGCGGATTATCGGCAGGCCGACCGTGATATTTACCCCGCGCTCGAAATCCCTTGATTTCAGGGCGACAAAGCCGTGGTCGTGCAGCATTGATACCACGCCGTTGAACTCGCCTTTGAACGCTCGGTTGAAGACGGTGTCGGGCGGTAACGGGCCTGCGACCTCTATCCCCTCCTCCCTCGCCCTTTTTATAGCCGGGACGATCTCCCTGATCTCCTCGTCGCCGAATAGCCCGTTCTCCCCGGCGTGGGGGTTTAGGCCGGAGACGGCCATTTTAGGCTTCGATATGCCCAAACCGGAAAGCGACCGGCGCAACAGGCGGATCTGGCGCAAGACGCGGTCCGTCGTCACCATCTCTATGGCGTTGCGCAGCGATACGTGGGTTGTGACGTGGGCGACCGCCACGCCGTCGAGCAGAAACACCATAGAGTAGTCGTCCGTACCCGTCTTATCGGCGAATATCTCGGTATGCCCGGGGTAGTCTATACCGGCGAGTTTCAGCGACTCTTTGGATATGGGGCCGGTTACGACGCCGGAGAACCCGCCGGACATGCACAGCTCTATGGCCTTAACGATGTACGAATACGCCGCGCGCCCGCAAGAGGCGTCGGAAACGCCATGCGGGAATTGCGGGGCGTCAGGCTCGCGCAGGTCAATAATGTTTATGACGGGGAGGCTGCCGTTCGGCTTACGCTCAACGACCGGGCGGCTGAGCATAGTCGAAGCCGCAGCATTGAACTTCGGCGACACCCCGCAAACCTCGGCCGCCCTCCGCATTACCTCCAAGTCGCCGACGACGACGATATCGGCCCCGCACGCCTTGCCGCAGAGCGCTTTAACAGCAATTTCCGGCCCAACGCCGGCGGGGTCGCCCATTGTCAACAGCAGCCGCGCCACTATTTGACCCGCACCTTTATCTCCAGCGTCTGCGGATCATTCGAGTCGCCCACCGCCGGATAGAGCCAGCTCTTCATATCTAGCACCGCCAAGTCGGTAAACCGTTTGCTGACAACCTTGGCCCCGCGGTACTTCAGGTCGGTCACCGCCCCTTCCGGCGAGACCGTCATTTTGATGTCCATGACGTCCGGCACCGCCCGCGGGTCGTAGCGGCGGGCCAGCTCGTCTAGCACAAGCGGCTTGTAGTACGATTGTATCAGCGATTCAACCGCCACGGCCCGCGAGAAGAACGGCACGGCGTCCATGGAACGCGCCAAAAGCTTCTTGGACGCCCACGGCAGATCGACCACCGTCCGGCAGGCGGCGAGGGTTATATTGTCCACTATGTCTAAGAGCTTGTTGTCCGGAAAGAACTTGCTTATCTCGCCGGTGTACGGTTGGTACCCGCGGCGGTTCAACGTAATCGATCGGGCTTTGCCTTCGCCGCCGCCAATTTCTACCTCCCAAATCTCGTCCACCTGGCTGGCCCCGTAGCAGGTGTCGCCGTCGTATATGTACACCTGCCTGATGATCCGCGTCTCGCAGAAGTAGCCGTCCTTGCCGGGACCGTAGGAGTACGGGTTCATATAGGCCATTATGACGTGCGTGAGCGTGTGCGTATCGCCGCCCGGCGTGCGCAAATCCCACTCTCTCACCGTCCATACCATACCGTTGGCCAACAGATCCAAATACTCCCGCTTGACGATGGGAGAGTTTTGGCCGTCGCCGGAAACGTACGTCCAGAACCCCGCATAGGCCGAGCGCACCTCCTGCGCCTTGACCGAGTCGAACTGCTCAAGGTTGCGGAAGTTCTCGTAATCGGCGTTGATAAGGCTGGCAAGACCGGCGGGAATGCCGGATTTGTTTATGCTCGTTATCAATATCCAAGAAATAATCAGAAGCCCTAGCAACAGCAGACCGCTCTTGTAGGACTTGTATTTACGATGCTTTACGTGAGATTGCATGGTTTTTCTCCTCACCCGATTAACTTCAAGAACTCCGCCCTCGTCTCCGGCTCTTCCCTAAAGCTACCCAGCATAGCCGAGGTGACCATGACCGAGTTCTGCTTGGAGACGCCGCGCATCATCATGCAGAGGTGCTGCGCCTCCACCACCACGCCCACGCCCTCGGCGTCTATGGGTTCTATGAGCGCCTCGGCTATCTGCCTTGTCAGCCTCTCTTGCAACTGCAGGCGGCGGGAGAAGCAATCTACCAAACGCGCCAGCTTGCTCACCCCGTATATGCGCCCGCGCGATATGTAGCCGATGTGGCACTTGCCGAAGAACGGCAGCATGTGGTGCTCGCACATACTGTAGACCTCGATGTCCTTGACTATGATCATCTGGTCGCACTTCTCGGAGAATATAGCCTTGCCCAATATTTCGGCCGGATTCTGCGCATACCCCTGCATCAGGTGCCCCCAAGCCTTGGCCACCCTCTTTGGCGTGTCGCGAAGACCCTCGCGGTCGGGGTCCTCGCCGATCGATTTAATCAACTGCAATGCCAAATCTTCCGTCATTTTTTCCCTTTGCCGTTCTTGTTCAGGTTCCGGTTTTCGGCGCCGGCCGTACATCTAATATATGTTTCGGCGGGGGGAGATCAACGCCTTTTTTTTGAAGCAAATCACTTTATATTGATATTAACCTCCCAGCGACCCCAACGCCACCACGTTCACCCCGTCGTTGCGGGTATAACTTATCCCCGTCCCCGTGACCACGTTCAGCGATTTGGGCGGTTTCACCTTGTCCGTGTCGATAAGCGCGGCCATCTTTTTCAGGTTTTCCGCAGCTTCTTCTATTTGACCGGCGCCGAGTTTTGTCTCGAAGGCAATCCAGTCGCCGTTGCGTTTTTGTACAATCGCGTCTACCTCAAGGCCGCTTGTGTCGCGGTAGTAGTAAACGTCGGCGTCGTTCGCCTGAGCGTACACCCTAAGTTCGTGCGTTACTAATGATTCGAATAGGAAGCCCGTAAAACGGATGTCGTTAAGTAGCGTTTCCGCGTCGGCGCCGAGAGCGGCCGCCGCTAAGGAAACGTCGGCAAGGTGGCGCTTGGGAGTTTTGCGCAGCGACGCCGAAGAGCGGATGTGCGTATTCCACGCCGGTTGATCTTCGATGATCATCAGACGGTTCAGGGCGTCTAAATAGTCGTAGACGGTGGGGCGCGAAATATTGTTATCCTCTTTTTCGTGGATATCCGCGGCCAGCGTCGTGATCTCCGCGGGCGTCGCGGTGTTGCGGGCTATGGAGCGCAACAGATCGCGTACCTTGAGCGGGTCGCGTTTGACGTTTGACACCCTGCTCATGTCCGCCTCGGCGAGCAAGTCGATGTAGGCCCGATTAAGGTCAGCGGCTTGATCGGCGCGCTTCTCTAAAAGCGTCGGAAAACCGCCGATTATCAGTTTATCAACGATAAATTCCAACTCGGCCGGCTCGTCGCATATATCGATTTTGGCCCCCTTGAACAGCTCTTTCATGCTGATTCTGCCGGAAGATACGCCAAGTTCCTGCCACGACATAGTCCTCATGTTGAGCGTGGTAAACCTGCCCGCGCCGGAGTGCAGTTTGGCGGTCTCTTCGGGATTCGCCGAACCGGTGAGTATAAACTGCGCCGTCTGTTTCCGCTCGTCTATCTCGTGCCGGACATGATTCCATAGGTCAGGCTGTACCTGCCACTCGTCTATCAAACGCGGCGTCTTGCCCAGCAGCAATCTCTTAGGCGCGGTTTTAATGGCGTCCCGCACGTTTTCGTCTATGTCCACCCGCAAAACGCTACCGGCAAACCGCATAGCCGATTCGGTCTTCCCGCATGATTTAGGACCGCGAATGAGTACCGCGCCGGAAGAATCGAGTTTTCTCTGTAACTCGTTGTCAGTAAGTCTGTTACGATATGCCATAGTATATCTACTTTACATTTTTGGAGCAAATCAGTTTACATTTTTGGAGCGGTTTGCTTTACATTTTTGGAGCAAATCGGTTTACATAAATATAAATGGGGAGCAGCGGAAAGTCAAAATCTAAATATAAAAATCAAAATCTTTGGCTATAAGCCTATAAACCGGACGGTTGGGGAGCCGCCGTATAATTTAAACGCACAATTAATTTATACAACAATACTATCTAGTTAAAATGCTATCCGGACATAGGTAAAGTCAAATTTTTTTCACTACCGTCCCAAATCTTAAGTCTAAATCTTTTTTAGACGGAAGGCTGCGCCTTCCATAGATAAATCGGGGGCTAAACCCCCGATTTTCAGTCAAAATCAAAAGAAAAAAGCTTTTTTTGTGACTTTGATTTTGATTGAAAATGCGGGGTTTAGCCCCGCATTTATCTATGAAGCCGAAGGCTTCGTCTAAAAAAGATTTAAAAGATTTTGACTTTAAAAGATTCGGTGTAAAAATGTCTATATTAATCGTGGGATTTATTTATACAGAATAGGGACGGATGAATGAACGTAACCACTTTGGTAAAAACGGCGGTATGGATTGCGCTCCTTGCCGGAATATCAACGGCGGGGATGAAGTACGTGGCGGTCGTGGAGACGGATGTGGACGCCCAATCCGGCGTTTCAACCCTGCTGAGTCCGGCTGACATCAGACAGGCAACTGCGGAGCTTCGCCGAGAAGCCGTTAAGAACTTGCCGGCTGGCCAATACAATATTATGACCTCGGAAACAGTCTACTCCCAAGGCGGCGCCGTCTTGGAAGAGTGCGCGGATGAAAACTGCATCATAGCCCTAGGAAGCAAAATAGGAGCCGACTTCATAGTACGCGGAACAATCAGTAAACTTCAGACCAAATTTACATTAGTCGTGGAGATGTACGAAACCACGGACGGAAACTTGGTAGCCTCGTCCGAACCCGTCCGTTACGAAAATATCGAAGAGCTTATAGAGAAAGCCGGAACGGCCTGCGCCGATATGTATAGAGCTTTCGTAAACACTCAAAACGCCCTGCAAAAACAAAAATCCGCCACCAATACCGATGCCAACTGGCAAAAACCGGCATCCGATCCAACGCCAACGCCTCCTAAATCCGAACACGGAGAACGGCAGTCGATAAAACTAAGCATCGGCGGCGGCGCTTTCTTCGCAAGCGATTTCGGCGGCGGGCTCGTGTGGGAAAACTCCGGTGAAATTCTAGCAATGCCGTACTACGGCGGCGGCCTGTACCTATTCTTTGACGCCGTTTATGTAGAAGCCTTTGCGGGATATTCCTCCGGTACCGGCAAGTGGAATAGTCCGGCGGCCACACTGCCGTCAGACAGCATACCCGACATGCCGCGCTCCTACATAAATATAGGCGCATTCGCAAAATACCCAGTCGCCGTCGCGAATTTAAAACTGTTTCCGCTGATTGGAATTGACTACGAGGCGTCGATTTCAGGCAAACGCGTATACGACGAATGGAGAGAAATAGAGTTGGACGAATCTACAAGCGCCACGTGGTTTAAATTCGGCGGCGGTGGTGATTTTGAATTGGGCGGCCACGCCTATATACGCATGGAATTACTTTACGGTTGGAGAACGGCAAACGATTACGAAAATAAGAAGCGGGATCAGTATGTGGAAAATATTTCAAATGCTGACGAATTGAAAACAAGGCCGGGTAACGGACTGTCCTTGAAAGCGGGCGTTGGAGTGAAATTCTGACTGGATTGCTTCGCTTCGCTCGCAATGACGTCATTACGAGGAATGAAGCAACAAGGCAATAACTACGTCATTGCAAGGAGCGAAGCGAAGCAATCCAGTTTTTTGTATGAAAATATAATAAAGAGGGGTGTCTAATGAGAAAATCAATATTGACGGTTGGACTCACCGTCATAGTCGCGTTGTTCTGTACAACGTGTTACGACAGCGGAACTGACAGCGACAGCGGTAGGTGGGCCGGTGATGTGGACAGGTTCCTGAGAGGGCTTGACGGAGCGACACCGCCGGTAACGCCGCCCGTAACGCCCGGTGCAGCGTACAAGCTCTCTACCACGGTATCTCCATTGGGTAGCGGTTTCATATATCTTAGTCCCCAAAAGGAAACTTACAGCTCCGGCGAAACTGTAACCGTAACGGCGGAAGCGGTAAACAGCGAATACGCCTTCGCCGGTTGGGAGGGCGCGTCCAACGCCATAACCGGGTCGGTAACAGTAATAATGAGTAGCAACAAAACTCTGACGGCAAACTTTACCAAAAAACAAGCGAACACATACACCCTTACCGTCAACGCCGAACCGCCGGTCGGCGGTACCGTAACAAGCAGCCCCGCAAGAACCGTTTACACCGCCAACGAGAATGTTACCGTAATGGCTACGCCCTATAACCATTACACGTTCATTGGGTGGTCGGGAGCCTCTTCGGCAACAAGCGAAGAGGTACCGATTGTTATGAACGGCAATAAAGAATTGACCGCCAATTTTACAATCAACAAGTACAAACTTACAACAGGTGTATCCGTAGACGACGGCGGCACTGTAAATCGCAGTCCCGAAAAGGACGCATACAACGCCGGCGATACGGTAACCGTAACGGCAACAGCCGCGCAGAATTACACCTTTAAAGGATGGTCGGGAGCGTCTTCGTCAACAAAAGACACGGTAAAGATTATAATGGACGGGCCCAAAGCGCTGACGGCCGATTTCGGGAAGGTGGGGGCTAACATCAGCAGGTTCACAATCTACTTTGACGGCAACGGTGCAACGGGAAACGCCCCCGATGCGAAGACTACGGATTCCGGCAACACAATAACGCTTCCCGACCCAATGGTAAAGACCGGACATCAATTCGGCGGGTGGAATACAAACAATACCGGTACTGGTACAAACTACGCCGCTGGCTCTTCCTACACCGTTACGCAAAACAACGTCACGCTGTACGCCCGGTGGCTCCCCGTGCGCACCGTAACGTTTAACGCTAACGGCGGGACGGTCTTACCGACAAGCGGTACCACGGATACGACCGGCAAACTCACATTTTCACCTCCCACGCCGACAAGAACCGGTTATAAATTCGGCGGGTGGTTCACAGCGGAGACGAGCGGCACATCGATAACTACAGAGCACACATTCAACGCGGACGCCATTATATACGCGCGGTGGACGATTGTAACCTACAACGTAACATGGAACAACGACGGTGGTTCTCCAATTCCGTCGCAGACGACCGTCGATCACGGCGGCAGTATAACCGCGCCAAACGCTATGACAAAAACCGGTTACGCTTTCGGCGGTTGGTATTCCAACGAGGCTCTGACCTCATCGGTAACGTTTCCTATTACCAACGTAACGGCGAACGCAACGCTCTACGCTAAATGGACGCTCAACAGTTACACCGTTACATGGAACGCCGACGGCGGTACGCCTACCCCAACGCAGATAACCGTCAATCATGGCGGCAGTATAACCGCTCCCACAACGACATTGACAAAGACTGGATACGCTTTCGACGGTTGGTACACCAACACAGGTTTGACGATTGCGGCGACGTTTCCTATTACCAACGTAACGGAAAACAAAACATTTTATGCTAAGTGGACAGGAGGGACGGTTACGCCGCCATCGGGTGATACCGATAGTACATTCATCGATTCTAGAGACAGCAGAGTTTACAAGAAAGTGTTAATAAGCGGCAAGATGTGGATGGCGGAGAATTTGAATGTTCAGACAACAAGCGGTTCATGGTGTTATAATAATAGTGCCGATAGCTGTAAAAAATATGGTAGGCTGTATAACTGGCAAACGGCAAAGACGGTTTGTCCTTCGGGGTGGTATTTACCGTCTCGTCAGGAGTGGGGAAATTTGGCTAGAGCCGTCGGAGGCACTGGTATTTATGGTGACGGAGGCACTGACGCAGGTAAGACGCTGAAATCAACGTATGGTTGGTATAATAGTGGCAATGGTAATGATACATACGGATTTTCGGCCCTGCCAGGCGGTAGCCGTTACTACAGCCAAAGTCTTTTCAGTAGTGCTGGCTACTACGGCGATTGGTGGACGGCTACGGCGGAGAACGGTAGCGACAGCGCCTACTATCGGTACATATACTACAACAACACCTACGGCAACGTTGGCGAGGCCAAACGCAACAAAAACGACGGGTTCTCGGTGCGGTGCGTCAAAGAGGAATGATTTGCCGTCCCCCGCGTCCCCGCCGTCCCTATGTCGGGCCGGTGGGGGGCAGTCCGCCCTTAACTTTAATTTGACTTTATTCGTCCCCAAAAATTATCTTTATATGTAAACCCGATATTGAGGACAGAAAAAAATGGCTGAATTGTGCAAATTTTGCGGTTGGATATTTAAAGAAAGGTGAGCCGAAACGTACATAGCCGATGGAATTGTCTACGGGTATGACCGAACGCCGTTCTGTCAATTATGGAAAATGTCCCCATATACGATGTACAACGACAACGCCCTCGTACGGCGCGCCGTTTTCATCTCTCTCGTTTTCGGTATTCGGCTCTATGGTGTAGACAAAGCGATGATGACGGTTTATCCTGCGGGTATATATTTGCGGGTCGTACCCTTTCAGTCCCTCAAAACGATGTCCGGGCGTCGGCTCGAAAGGGTCGCGTTCGACGGTTTCTGTTATTTCGTCGATTCTATTCTTGTATCCGTTTTGCTTGGCTGCTTTGGCGTCCTTTTGCGCGAGTTTTGTGAAATATGCCTTATACATTCGCCCAAAGTTCCTTCTTGGTAACACGTTCGGATTTCGGCGCGTTGATGGATGCCGTAATGGAATCCATCATGCCCGGTATGGCGTTTAGGTAGTCTGTGTCGTTGTCGTAGTCGTTGGGGTCAATTACCGGCGACAGCGTGACGTCCCCGCTTTGTTGCCGTATTACCGCTATTCGCGGCGCGGCGAAATACGAAGATACAGGTTCGGGAAGCGCGGTGCGGTCAATTACTAACGTTGCCATAACAAACTCCTTTTGGGTTTGGGTTCATGGGCACGGTACATTGATAATATACATCTTGGCAGGAGCGGCGGCTGAGATGTATATTATCCCTAAGACTTTCAAGATCCCGTCATATACCATTAATCGTCATTCCACTCGTCAAACTCCTCGACGGCGTACATCATAACGTCCTTTGCGGCGTTTATGTCGTACCAGTAGATTCGCCGCTTCCCGTCGGGGTATATTCTCGTGTACACGATCATCGGCTCGTCGTTGTAGCGCATAAACCGCGGGGAGCTTTCGCTCCACGATTTTATAGCGTCGGGCGGGGGCGATATCATATTTCTTATCAGGCCGTATTTCATGTCTACTCGGCAGATCTCCTTCAGGTTTACGCCGCCGGAGAAGTAGATGGCTTCGGAGTCGTCGCTCCAGGTGAAGCTCTGCACGTCGGTATTGAACGTTAGCTGTCTGTGCTCCGGCACGGTTCTGTCGTACACCCATAGATCCATCTTGCCGCTAAAACCGGTGCGGTTTGAGAGGTACGCGACGTATTTGCCGTCGGGGCTTATGCGCGGGCGGCGGTGGTCGGCTTTGCCGTCTGTCAATCTCACCGGCGCGGCTTTTCCCGATGTGTCAAGCGCGTAGATGTCCCACTTGCCGTCTTTGTGTTTAGACGTGAAGAAGAGCGTAGCACCGTCGGAGGAGATGTGCAGGTCGCCGCGTAGCTCGGTTTTGGGTTCTAGAACCGTGAGCGCGTCGTTCATGTGCATCTTCGTTTTGCGAATAGCGCCCATATCGCCGCCGCTGTCGGCTTCTATGTAGTATAGGAAATCGTCGGCGGGTGAAAAGACCGCGTCTAAAACGTTCTTTCCCGCAGACACTGTTTTGCTTATGCCCATTTCCAGATCGACCATACGCAGTTTTCCGTTTTTGCTCTCCGGGTTGCCGAAGATGAACGCGGCGCGGGTGCCGGCGCTTGACAGCAGCGGGCGGCGGCAGTTGAAGACGCTGTCGCTAAGCAGTAGCTCGCTCTTGCTCTGGGCGGCTTTTAGGAAGGCCTGCGGCCCTGCGCCGCGGTCGGAGAGGTGCGCCACAACGCCCCTGACGCGGGTGCGAATTTTCGGCCCGTCGGTGCGGTCAACCACTATGGCGGCGCGCACGAGTTTGGTTATCCTCTCCACCGCCGAGTCGGGCGTTATATCTTGACCGACGGGAAAAAGTACGTTCTCCGCCGTAAAGCGCTCCTTGACCTTCGCGGCCCCGCCCCTCCTTGCCGGCGTCTTTACCGGCGCTTGCGCAGCGGCCGTCTTGCCTTTTTTAATCTCTTTCTTTACATCGTTGAATTTCACGAAGAGGCAGCCCACAAACTTATTCTCGGCGCCCGCCGAGAGAACGAGCGTCTTGCCGACCTTGATAGGGTTATCGAACCTTTGGTCTAGACTGCCGGCGATTATGACGTCGAGTTCGCCTTCGAGTTCCTCGGCGAGGTGTTTCATCTCCTCAAGCGTGCCGTGGACGACCGCCACGCGTAAATCGGCGGTCGCCGCCTGTCCCTTGGCAAGCTGCGATTTTATCGCCGCAAGATCGTAGGAGAGATCAAGATCGGCGCCGTCGCCTTTCTCGGGAACGGGTTCGGTGATGATATTCATTAAGTATATGTTGTAACCGCTGTTTGTTAATAACGCGCTGTTCCGTATGCCTGCGGCCGCCGCGTCGTCGTTTAGGTTGGTGACGATTATCGGAATCTTGCGTTTGAGAGCCGCCGCGAATTTTGCCGGGTCCATGGAGAGTTCGCCGACGCCGGGCGCGAGCACGTCGAACCTCGCGGCGTCGTAGTAGTTCCCCGCAAACTCCACCCGTAACGCGTCTTTGCCGGCTGATATCAGGTTGCCCACGTCGACGGTGAAGTTTACCGGGTAGCTGACGCGCAGACGTGAGACGAGCGCGGCGTAGCGGCTGAGTCCTCCGAGCGCGTCCCCTGAGGGCGGATAGGGAACGACCGTTCCACGCGAGTTGCCGCCGTATATGAGCGCCACCGATCCGGCGGCGCGCCGTTGCAGCTCCGATTCCGACTTTACGTACAGCGGCGCGGCGTTCCACAGCGTGGAGTCCTCGCTCATCGCCCTCGCCGCGTAGAGGCGCGACTTGCCGAAACGTTCGCCGGCGTAGTGATACCGCGCAAGCGCCAGATCATCCTCCGCGCTCCTCTTCTTCATCTCCTCCACCTCAAATGTCGCGTTTAGCGACCAGGTGCCGCCCGCTAAGCTCTCCGGCCCCGGCCGGTAAGCGGCGTCCATCCCGAAACCGCCCGCCTTAAAGCCCAATCCGGCGCCCCATCCGTAGATGATGGCGATTTTATTGAAGTTTTCGAAATTGATCTCGCCGGAACCCAAAAAGTATTTGAAATCCTTCCATGCCCATGAAATCGCGTTGGAAATAGCGCTCGTCGGGGCTTCCCACCCCATACGCATAAAGTACCGCCCGCCCGCGGTAAACTCCGCGCCGAAGCCGATCTCAAAGGCCCCGTCCCAAGATGTTTTCCGCACGCCGCCCCCGAAGTTCGCCCTCCAGAATTCGCGCTCGTCCAGATATGGGCTGTAGCTCATAATGATCCCGTACTGCTCGGCAAACCGGCGGTCAAAAACGCTGCCGCCGCCCAAGGGCATGCCCGCGCTTGAAAAGTAGACGCGCCCCGACAGGAACTCGGCGGGGTCAAAGCGGAAATCCGCCCCTAGCGCCCCGAACGACTCTTCCGCGCCCCAAAAATCACTCTTGCTCAAAGACGCGCTTAAACCAAAGCCATAGCCGTACTCCGAGAAGTATTTGGCGAGCGACACGCCCGCCACGTTCGGCGCGAGCGATACGGCCGACGGCGCGGACTGCGTGAACACCCCAAAGGCGCCCTCGCGAAAGATCGGCAACGCCGCGGCGGCAAAGAGCGCGCGCCTCTCCCCCTGCTCGCTAAACCCGAAGAAAAACTGCCCGCCGTCGGCCAGGGGGGTATTGGCCGGAAACCGGAGAACGTCGGAGGCGTCCATAGCCCCGGAAGCGGAAACCGGCCCGCGGCCCAAGGCGGCGGCTGAGGCCGGGAGCGCGAGAAAGTACAGCGGCCGGCGGCCGGCGTTCACGCCGAAATAGACGCCTGATGTGTCAGCGGCGTATGGGGTGAAATATAATGATGATATTAACAGCAAGCGTATTGACAGCAATATCGCGGATGCGCGGGCGCGTTTGCGGGTCTGCGAATGCGAAGATTTTTTCTTGATCATTTTTGGGGTAGCCATTATGTTTATGGTTGACTATGGTTTTAAATATATATCATAGTCAACATAAATAGCAATTTTGGAGCGTTTTATCCGAACCAAAAACAAAACGGCGAACCGCCGAGGCCCGCCGTCCAAAAATCGGTTTAGAATGATTACTTCTTCGTGAATGTCGTAGGCCCATCGTCTTCAAACGTAATAATCAGAGTGTTGCCGTTCAGAACATACGTACCGGCTCGCGGTGTGGCAAGTTCGTCAAACCATTCGTCTATCGTGTCGTCCCCGCCCATTATAGCGTAAATTAAGGCGCCGAACATCTTTTTCATTGCAGGTTTCAACTCGCTTCTTGTATACCATTTCGACTCCAATCCGCTGCCGATTAGGTTTTCTATGCCTTTCATGTCTTCAAATTCTCTCAACATCGCAACGTTGATAATATCACCGTGAACTTGGGTGGGCGTCAATGAAATATTGCTACCGGAGGACGTTTTATAACTACCTTTTATCATTTTAACATCTTTGTCGGAAATAGTACCCGCTTCCGCCGATATCTCAAAAGAACCGTTATTTAGATATAAAATCATCCCTTCTTCAGAACTGACCCACTTTCCGTTCAACGCCGCCGCCCCGCCGCCAGCAGGGTTATCGTCCGGGCCGCAACCAATGACCAACGCTCCAAACATCACCGCCGCCGCCACCGTCAACATTCCACCCCAAGACTTATTACGTAACATCTACCCCTCCGACCATTTATGTTTATGTTTAGATTAAGTTGTAATACCTAATAACCGTTTGGAATATCGCGAAATTATTTTTGTTACATTTTTTCTCAAGATTTTAACTAAAATAGAGCGTTCATTGCCTCGTGAAGACTTGCGTGTCCCCTTCCCACGCAATAGACATGGTATTACCGTTCAAAACATACGTCCCCTTTTGCGGCTTAAACAAATCGCCGAATTGCTCTTCAAACTTCGCGTCGGTCAGAGGCGTAGGCAGCATCGCGTTGACAGCCTCTTTCAGCTCGTCCTTTGTATACCATTTCAACTCAAACAGACCGCCCATCATATAACCGTGAATTTGATCCGCCGTCATCGCAAAGGTATTTCCGCTAGCCGAACAAGTACCCTTGCCGATCGGAGAACCGTCCATCCTCATCTCAAAAGCGCCGTCATTGATGTACAAAGACAGAACACCGTCGGCAGTCGCGGCGGACCACGTCCCGTTTAATTCCGGCGGCGTCTTAGGCCCGGCCGGTTTATTGTCTCCGCAACCGGCCGAAAGCGTTACGATCGATAACGCCACCGCCGCCGCGCCGACGGATCCCCACCCATGCCAAAATTTTTTGTGTGACATCCGAGGCCCCCGTGTACCGCGTTTAAGGTTAAATTGCGTTTACCCCCTCTTACCGGGTTCTGCCGCCAAACGTAGATAAAGCCAGCCTCATAAAAATAATACTACGGCGCGTAACGAGTCAAGAAGAAAGCATTTACCGCATCATCAGGCAACCTATCGGCCATCGGTTTTGACCAGCCCGCGCAATCACTCCGGCCACCTCTTAAACTCTCTCAAACTGACCGCCTTGTCCTTCGATATGATGATGTGGTCTAGCATCGGTATGTCGATCTGCTTTCCGGCGCTGTATAGGCGCTCCGTCGTTTTCCAGTCCTCCTCAGAGGCGGCCGCCGTTCCGCCGGGGTGGTTGTGGACTAGGATGAACGAGGCGGCGGAGTGCTTCATCGCGCCCTCCATGACCTTTCGCGGGAAAATCACGCAGCGGTTCACCGTCCCCTCCGCCACGATCTCATCCCCCAGAACGCGGTTGCCGTTGTCCAAGTACAGCGCTATGACACACTCGTCTCTGCGTTCCCGGAGTTTTGAGCGCAGGTAGTTCTCCACATCGCTGCGCTGGGTGATGATGGGCTTGTATACAACGCCCTCCTTTAAGCTGTACTCTATCATGTCTTTGACGAGGGTAAGCAGAACCGCGGAACGCTGCCCCAATCCCTTAAAGGCGCAGAGTTCGTCGAGCGGGGCGTTGATGACGGCGTTCACCGTTTTGTACTTCTCTAAGAGCCTCTTTGCGAGCGGTTTCGTGTCTATTCTGGGAAGCGCGAAGGTCAGCAGAAATTCTAGGACTTCGTAGTCGCTGAACGCGGAGAGTCCGCGTTCGGAGTATTTTTCTAGCAAGCGTCCTCTGTGGCCGCATGAACCTGTCGCGGCTGGGGGCGGTAGAGAATTGGGCTGTGGGGTAAGATCATCGCGTTTCCCGCCCATTTTTCCTGCTTTTAAAAATTAAGTGCTTGTGCTTGATTTATAGCGGCGGGTCGTTAGGGACCCGCCGTTTTATACTATTGAACGTTCATTGCTTCATGAATACTTATGTTTCACTTTTGCAATTTCGTGAACGCTTGAGTTTCGCCTTTGAATGTAATGGTCATAGTGTTGCCGCTCAAATTAAACGATCCGGTCTGCTTCTTAAACACTTCGCCGAATTGCGTTTCAAACAGCGCGTCTGTTATTGCCGGAGTGTTAGCTTGTATCGCCTTCTTTAGCTCGGCTTTTGTATACCACTTATTTTCAAGTCCAAACGCGCCGCCGAAGAAATAACCGCTAACGTGAGTAGCCGTCCATTCAAAATTATTGCCGCTGGCCGAACAATTACCTTTACCGATCGTTGTTCCGTCCATCGACATCTCAAACGTGCCGTCTTTGATGACGAAGGACAAAACGCCGTCTTCAAGCGTAGCGACCCAAGTTCCGTTCGCATCCGCCGGCGTCTTCGGCCCAGCCGGCTTATCCTCGCCGCAACCGACCGAAAGCATTCCGACCAACAACGCTACCGCCACCGCGCCGGCAGACCCTAATCCCAGCCAAGATTTTTTGTTTAACATCTGATCCTCCTCGTACCGCGTTTGAGTTTAAGTTAAATTCAGCATTATAGCCAGCTTGACCGCAAGTACGTTAGACCTGCGGTACAATGGGTTTCGTTACAAAAAAAACATACTACCACTCAAGCGACAATCCCGCCGCAGTGATTCCGGCGCCTACCGTGCAGAATATGATCTTGTCCTTCTTCTGCAACCCGTTCTGTATCTCCGACAGCGCCACCGGGATGCTTGCGCTCGACGTGTTGCCCACCCGGTCTATGTTCAGGTAGAAGCGCTCGAAGGGCACCCCGCTCTTCTGCGCCGCCGCCCTGATGATCCGCCCGTTGGCCTGGTGGGGCACCACCCAGCGCACCTCTTCCGGCGTCCACTTGCTCTTTACGATAAGCTCCCGCACCAGCGCCGAGAAGCTCTCCGTCGCGAACCTGAAGAGCGCCTTGCCGTCGAGGCGCAGCCACGGGTCGAAGGTCGACGAATTTACCGGCACTTCGTAGCCGGGATAACCGCGTCTCGCCATATTTAGCCCCAGCGAGTCGGCGCTCAGTATCTCGTCCTTTATGACGTGCCCCTTCTCCACGCCGCTGAGCACCGTGGCCCCGGCGCCGTCGCCGAAGAGGAAGTAGGTGTCCTTGTCGCTCTTGTCGAGCACTCGGGACTGCATATCGACGCTGGCCACCAAAACGTTTTTCGCAATGCCTGAAAGGATAAGCCCCCGCGCCACCGATAAGCCGTAGAGCCACCCCGAACACGCCGCGTTCAGATCGAAAGCCGGCGCGCCGCGTATCCCCAATTTTTCTTGCAGTATGCAGGCCGTGGAGGGCATCACCACGTCCGGCGTCGTGGTGGATACGATGATTGCGTTGATGTCGGAGGGTTTAAGCCCGCTGTTCCCTATCGCCTGTTTTGACGCCTCGTAGGCCATGTCGGAGGGCTTGACGCCCGCCGCCGCCCAGCGCCGCTCCTTTATTCCGGTCACCTTAAAAATGTAATCGGCGGTGATGTCAGGAAATTCCGCCAGAAGTTCTTCGTTCTTCACCACTCTTTCGGGCAGATACGCCCCTATGCCCAGCAGGCTTATCGTCCGCACCGAAGGTTCCTGCTTGTCGGCCACTATCGCCATCTTGGGGATGTCCTCAGCCGCGGCGGCGGGAGGGGCGGACGCGGGGCGTTCCCAAGTGCGCATCGACTCGTCCGTCGTCGCCACCACGGCCACCGGCTTGTCGAACGGCGCGGTCGCTCCGTCGGCGTAGAGCAGCTTCTCTATACGCCCGTCGCAGGGCGCTTCAAAGTCAAAAGTAGACTTCGCGCTCTCCACCTCGGCTATGACCTGGCCTTTCTTTATATCGCCGCCCTCGGCCACAAACCACTTAGTGATGATGGCCTCCGTCTCCGCCGCCGCCTGGGCGGGGAGGAAGAGTCCGGTGCTGAAAACGTTTGCGCTCACGATATATCTCCGATCATTTTTTCTATAACAGCGGCTATCCTGCCCGAATCCGGCAAGAAGGCCGTCTCAAGCTCCTTGGCGAAAGGCACCGGCGTGTCCGGCGCGGCGACGAGTTCCGGCGCGCGCCGCAGTTTGTCGAAGCACTCCCTCACGGCCAAAGAGATGAAATGGCTCCCCAGCCCGGCCGTAGCGCCCGACTCCTGAACGACCAAGAGCCTCCCCGTCTTGCGGATCGACTCCGCTATCGGCCCGAAACACAGCGGGCTTAGCACGAACGGGTTCCACACTTCGGCGGAGTACCTGCCCTCCTCCACAGCGCGGAGCGCCTGGTCAACCATCGCCCCCGTCGCGATAACCGTAATGTCCGATCCCTCCGTATACCGGCGGGGGCGGCAGGCTTTTGACAGGTCCCCGTCGAAATCAATGTCGGCGGGCCTACCCCAATAAAGTAATTTATGCTCAAAGACGACGCACGGATTATCGTCATAAAATCCAACCATGAGCGCCTCGTAGGTT
>Ga0268262_10000741_pt1 | contig 42312 bp, 42 predicted proteins | sample TergutNc150P3_FD_190354 | JGI IMG/M metagenome (GOLD analysis project Ga0268262, IMG submission 190354) | Nasutitermes corniger P3 segment gut microbial community from laboratory colony in Florida, USA - Nc150 P3 (SPAdes) (version 2) | ecosystem: Host-associated > Arthropoda: Insects >...
TCCATAATATCGACCCCCTTAAACGGCATTGGCCAGATCCTCCTATCTCTTGATCTGGCTTAAATTTACCCTCTAAGTGTTTCCGATGTCTCTGTACAAACTCGTTTCCTATGTCTTTGGCATACCAAGCTCTCTGGCAATCAACGGATAGGACGCGCCCGACGGTATACGCAGGTTATCTTCCAGTATGAACCACTCGCCGTTCTTCGCCTGAACGAGGTCGATACCGGAAATGTGGCTATACACGCCTTCAGGCGGGACGATATTTGCGCATGCCGGCAGGTATCCTTTGGAGATATAGACAAATTCTTCCGGTATAATTTTATCGGTAATAATCTTGGCATCGGAGTAGATGTCCCGCAAAAAGCAGTTCAGCGCGTCTACCCGCTGGATTAGACCTTTTTCCAGCAGTGTGAACTCATTATGAGAAATAACGCGCGGTATGGCGTCGTAGGGGAATAACTGTTCAATAAATTCCCCGTTTTTGTAGATACCGAACTTTACACCGTACCGCGCCATGAGCTTATTAATCTCATACGCGGTCGATATCGATATTTCCACTCCGATTACCCCCTATGTATAAAAAAAAGCAACGGCTCCCATTTGAAATTTGAGCGCCGTTGCTCATTTTTATAATACTATATTTTATACTTAAAATCAACATATAAGAGACTTTTATTTTTAAGTGTAATAAAGTAAATTAGGTTAATAAGTGTGCCAAATATCGTAAAACGGAGGCTTTGATGATAAAACATGTGTCTGTGGCGGAATTGCCTGTCGCGGAGAATTTCATTATACAGAAGAACCGTATCGAGAACAACGCGGGTAAGGCAGGCAAACGTATTTGCGTCGTTACGGGGACTCACGGCGACGAACTGGAAGGGCAGTATGTCTGCGCGCGATTGGCGAAAATTCTGAACGACGGTAAACAAAAACTGTCCGGCATTGTGGACATTTATCCCGCCGTAAACCCGCTGGGGATCGATTCCATTACGCGGGGATTTCCGATGTTCGACTTGGACATGAACCGCATATTTCCCGGCTCTCCGTCGGGGTCGCTTGCGGAAGTTGCGGCATACGACATTATGCGCGACATTGAAGGCGCGGATATGTGCATAGACATACACTCAAGCAACATCTTCCTGCGCGAGATACCGCAAGTGCGTATCAGCGAACAAAACGAGTCTGCGTTACTGCCTTACGCGCTTATGCTCAACGTCGATCTGGTGTGGATACACACGTCGGCTACCGTTCTGGAATCGACGCTTGCGCACTCGCTCAACATGCGCGGCGTTAAAACGCTGGTAGTAGAAATGGGCGTCGGAATGCGCATAACAGAGAACTTTTGCATGCAGCTTGTGTACGGCATACTGAACCTTCTGCGCGAACTTGGAATGTGGAAAGGGGCGGGAGGACAAACGCGGGAGCCGCTTGTCTCGAAAGATCACGGCGTAGGTTTTTTAAATTCGGACGCGGGCGGAATATTTATTCCGAGCGCCGCGCACGGCAGTCATGTAAGCTCAGGAGATTGTATCGGTATGGTAGTAGACCCGCTCACCGGCGCGGTTGTTGAGGAAACGCTTGCTCCTTGCGACGGCTTGCTGTTTACGCTGAGGGAATATCCGGTTGTATTCGGCGGCTCGCTTCTTGCGCGGATTATGGAGGACTCTAAAAATGGTTAAGGAAATTATATATTCGATTAAATCGCCGTACCGCCAGAGCATGGACGTAATAGCGTACACTTTCGGCTCAGGCGAGAACTCGTGCTGTATAGTGGGCGCGTTACGCGGCAACGAGATTCAGCAGATGGCAATATGCGCACAGTTAGTGGACACGCTCAAACGTCTTGAGGAAAACGGGTGCGTTGTTTCCGGTAAGAGCATAATGATCATACCGTGCGCGAATCATTATTCTATGAACATCGGCAAACGTTTTTGGACAATGGACAATACCGATATAAACCGCATGTTTCCCGGATACGATCAAGGCGAGACAACACAGCGAATTGCGGACGGACTGTTTAAATTGATCAAGGACTACGTCTACGGCATACAGATGGCAAGCTTCTACCGCGAAGGCGAGTTTCTGCCGCATGTTAAGGTGATGGACAACGATTGCAGAAAGAGCGAAACCTACGATTCGCTCACGGACTTTGGTCTGCCCTACGGTCTGATTAGAATACCGCAGCCCTACGACACCGCGACGCTCAACTATAATTGGCAGATTTGGGGCTGCCAAGCCTATTCGCTGTTCTCGACATACACAGAGCACATCGGAAAGCAATCCACACAAACCGCCGTGAACGCGGTACTGCGCTTTCTTATCGCCAAGGGAATAATCAAATGGGGACTGCATGGCGGAATGCACACCCGCATACTAAACGAGGGATTGATAAAAAACGTTCAGACAAGCCGCGCCGGAATATTAAAAAAATATGTCGCGGTTGGCGACGAAGTTGTCGAAGGCGATTTGCTCTGCGAGATAATCCATCCATTAGAGGGAAACACGATAGGCAGGATAGAGTCGCCGATAGATGGGACGTTATTTTTCGCTTACAACAAACAGTTGGTAATGGAACATACCGATGTGTTTAATATTGTGCCGTTTTCCGGTGTGTAACGTTTAATGTCCGTCGAACAAGAAGCGAACCAAGAGGGATAAGAGTAAGTTATCTGCTTATTACTTTACACGGTTATCAATAAATATATGCGCCTTCGGCGCAGTAGGTAGATTTATTTTTTAATAATTACCATTCTTTAGGTTTGCCATTTGGCGGAGTAATATTAAAAGTTTCTCCTGAAGGCTCTATAACATAAAGTCCTTGTCCTAACGCAAATTTTTTTACGTTATCTTCCACTACTATACCTGCAACAGAGCCTAAAAAGGCACGCTTGTCGCCGTGTAGATCGGCATACACACGCATTTTTTCAAGGCGTTGAATATGTTCCTTTATATCTTCGGTGGTAAGTTTAGTTTTTACTTCTACAAGCATGGCTTTATCGCCATTTTCAAGCATAACGTCAATTTCAAGGGATATATTATTTTTACGATCTGAAACATCAGAATTAGGATTAGCTTTTGGGAAATCATATCCTAATTCCCTAAATTTCTCCCTGAGGTTGGGTGCAACCATATGTTCAACAATTTCACCCATGCGGTTGCTGAGTTTCCCAATTTGATGGGCGTTTTCCTTAACAATCCGATCAGTTTCTTTTTGGCTTTTAACAAGTTCTTCTTGCTTTTTGCCAACTTCCTGTAAGACCGCCCAAACGGTCTCAAAAGTGGGGGAATTGGCTGTTTGCGTTGCTGCCATTCTTTAATATCTCCTATTTATAATATATCGCTTTTATAGGGTTTGGGAAAGTCATTCCCCTCAAACGCACGGTTTTAACGCACGAAATTTTCTTCAAATACGCACTGTTATTTTCATTTCAAAAAATGACAGAATACCTATAATGAGTGTAAAATTCGCCAAGACAGACATTATCGGATTTTCAGGGCAAAACTTTGGCACTTACAATTCGGCTTCGCAAAATTGCCTAAAAGCAACAGGCACACCCAAACAAAATGCGCCCGTGAGGGCGTTTATCGAAAAATGCGGTACGGTGAGAGGACAAATAAAATCCCCACTTATTGAAAATGCTTTAGGCCGAAGGCGACAGATATTACCCCCCCCCCCCCCCCCCCCCCATGCGACAGGCAATTATACTCACTATCTAACCAATCGTGTCAACCAACTAACCGCTACTTTAGCCGTGCTAGCGGCGATTCCAATCGAACGGCTCCGCAAAGAGGAGACGATAACAGCATTACATTTCTCATCTTTTGTGGCGACAAGCCGTATACAAACTATCGTATCTTCGGTACGCAGTTTGAAAACGGTTTTAGCATATATACCCTCGTTGTGCGACAGTTGCGCAGAACTTGTGTAAAAAACTAATATACTGCGCCTTACGGCGCAGTAGGCAAAATTGAATACAAGGCTGGAATACAGCTTTAGTATACATATTCGTTGAATGTGGCAAATTTTACAGTTACCCAAAAAAGGAAGGGTAATAAGGAGAAAAGAAATGAAAAAGAAGACGGTTTTGGCGTTGCTTATGGCAACACTGCTCACGGGCGGAGTATTTGCCCAAATCAGCATGAGTGCCGGAGTTGGAGGCAGTTTCAGTATGCACATGACAGATTATTCGCGTCCTGGTTATGATGATCCCAAGCCCATAGTTGGCGGCGGTTTCAATGCTTTCTTTGACGCAACCTATGCTATGGTTAAAGTAGGCATGTTTTTCGGCGGTAATTCGCAGGAAATTGACTGGGGGACCGGTAATAAAGTTACGATGAAAATGACATACAATTACTTTTCGCTCGGTCTTTTAGGAAAATATCCAATCGATCTGGGCGGTTTTACACTGTTTCCCATGCTGGGTTTTGAATATAACATATTTTTGAGCGGGGAAATGGAAGCTGGAGGTGCAGCTGAAACGCTTGAAAGATCCCCTGAATATGATATGTTCATTCTCCAGTTAGGCGTTGGAGCTGATTTTAACCTTACTGATAAGATTTATCTGCGCCCGAGCCTCCTCTGGGGCATTGATTTGAGTAGAAGCGAATATGACGAATTTTTTAATGCCTTCAAGCATAAACTTGACATTGGTATAGCGGTCGGATTCAAATTCTAAACATCAAACCCACCGTCTATCAAAAGACGGGTCAGCGCCGAGTGCCTCCTAAATTTCTGTAGCGTATCTTATAACAGGGTAGCGCAAAGTACCTGACACCGTAAATCGGTAGCATATTGGCGAGAGGTGGGGGTTAATTCCCCCACCCTCATTTTAATTTTTAAGGAGGAAGAAAAATGGAAAATACAGCGAAATTAATAATTAAGGCAATAGAGGCAACAGGCGCTTTATTAACAGGAATTATAGCTTTAATTAGCGTTCCGAAACTTGTAAAAAATACCATGTTTAAAGAGGAAAAATATATTGGTAATGAAGCAATAGAACGTTATATAGAAAAGAAAATCGTAAAAGTAGAGGTATATTATCTTAAAAAAAATAACGCAACAATGCCAAACATCATTTTAAGGAAAAAATAGAAATGATTTATTTTTATTATATGTATTATCAACTAAACCTTGCACAAAAAATCATCATAATCATAGCAATCTGTTCATTTATAATAGCAATCATCGTAATAATAAAAGGAATAATCCTAATCATACAATGTAAAAAAAATGAATAGTTACCATATATTGGCGCACCGCCACGAAAAAGGGCGCAGGCTGTCCGCCAACCGAACAACCCTTCGGGTAGTGCGTACACAGCGCAGCGCTACCACACAGCGTTTTCTCTTTGTTAAATGAAATCATCGTGTAACAGAAAAAATTTAACTATAATACTTATAAATGATATTCAGGCTCTCTAAAACGCGTAAAATAAAAGGGGGACTCCTGTAATATTTCAATAAAAATATCGGCAATTTCAGGATCGAATTGCGTCCCCTTGCCCCGCTCAAGTTCGGATAACGCTGTCCTGAAAGAAAGCGCATTCCTGTACGACCTGCTTGATGTCATTGCGTCAAATGTATCGGCTATGGCGATTATCCGCGCGTGCAGCGGAATTTCTGCGCCTCTAACGCCATGCGGATATCCTTCGCCGTCAAATTGTTCATGGTGATGATATACTGCCGGCACTAAATGTTTGAAAGACTTTATGTTTTTAAGGATTGCGGCTCCTGTTTCGGGGTGTGATTTAATAATCGCATATTCCTCATGGGTTAATTTTGTTTGCTTTTTTAGAATCGTATCGGGTATTCCTATTTTTCCGATGTCATGCAACAGCGCGGATTTTTTAAGGTCTTCAATATCTTGTTTATCCAATTTCATGCGTAGCCCTATGCTTTTGGAATATTCCATAACACGGCGCGAATGTCCGGCAGTATACTGGTCCCTGGCTTCCAACGCGTCAGAAAAAGCCATTATCGTTTCAAAATGCGTTTTTTCCAGCAACTCGGCAATGTCAAGCGAATCCTCATTCCTTAAATGTGTTTTCTTTCTTAGTGTTGTTTTTCTCTTGAATGTTCGTCCCATATTTTTTTATTTGTTTATAAAAACAAATTATTGTTCCTCCTCCTGATGAATTAGGAATTAATGCAATTCCTATTAAATATATATGAATACTATGTTATAAATATTAATAATTGTCAAGTATGACAGAACGTTTTTTACTCATTTTGGCAATTTATTGATAAATCTTAATTACAATAAGTTGAACGGTTTTAAGAATTTGTAAACCTGTACCGGTTTACCGTTTTCATCGTCTACTGTAACTTGCGCGTATAGCCAGCCTTCTATGCTATTTGGATTAATTCCCGCTTTGATAAACGGATCGGGGTTAAGTACAAAAACAATGTCTTTGTCGTTTGTCGTCAAATTTTTTGCCCATTCAAACATATTGCCGCCTCCCAAAGAAATGCCGTAGTGATCCAACTGCCCATGATAGCCGATACTGCCGCGTTTAAGTTTTACAATATGTTCATAAGAGGCAAGCGGCGTAGCTTCTCCCTGATAACTTAATTTTTCGTTTCCCAATTTTATTCCTACTGTGAACATACCGTCTTTAAAAATAAAATTGTCGGGAAGCCTTGACGGATCAAGTCCCGCGGCGATAAAAGGCTCGGCGTTAATTTCCAGCATTACATCATATAGCGGACTTTCTGCGAAGTTTTTACTCCAGATAAAACGGACGTTGTTGTCGGGAGCGGATATAGACCAGCCGCCGTTTGCCTTGTCTTCCGATACCAACTGCGGCGCGTTTTGCAAAAGTTCATTGAAAGAGCGCACAGAGTAACTTCCTACTACGTCCAGTTTTGAACAGGAAAACACTGTAATTGCAAACAAAGCAAAAAGAGCCGTTAATTTTATTTTCGTTTTCATTTTTTTCTCCATAAACTACGCTTTAAATCTTTTTAATCGCAGAGCGTTGGTCAATACCGACACAGAGCTTAAACTCATGGCGGCGGCGGCGAAGACCGGATTGAGGAGCGGTCCTCCAAAGAGATACAGCAAGCCCGCCGCTATGGGAATACCCAGCACATTGTAACCAAATGCCCAAAACAGATTTTGTTTTATGTTGCGGATTGTCCTCTTGCTCAAATTGATAGCCGTGGGAACGTCGAGAAGATCGGAACGCATAAGCACAATGTCGGCGGACTCCATCGCTACGTCCGTTCCGCTTCCGATAGCGATACCAATGTCTGCTTGCGCAAGAGCGGGAGCGTCGTTGATTCCGTCCCCAACCATTGCGACAAAACGCCGTTGGCGTTTTGTCGCTTGGGAGAACAGCTTGCGCTGTTCTCCATGCTGGATTTCAGTATTTGTTTCTTGCAACTTCTTAACTTCGGCGGATTTGTCCTGCGGCAGAACTTCCGCAAGCACGCGGTCAATACCCACCTGTTTGGCGATGGTATCCGAGGTTTTTTTATTGTCTCCGGTAATCATTGCGACTTCTATTCCCATTTTGTGAAGCCGGTTTATCGCCTCTCTGCTGGAAGGTTTAAGCACGTCCGCTACCGCTACAATCCCGGCGATACTGCCGTTAAGAACGACATACATCGGCGTTTTTCCTTCAGAAGCAAGACGGTCGGAAGTTGTATCAAGTTCCGCAAGTGAAATGCCTTGCTCTTCCATAAGTTTACGGTTTCCAATCAGGATAGGGAGAGCGGAAAGAGAAGCGTAGGGATTGGGAAGAGTGGAAAGTATTTTGTCGGCGACAAGGGGAATTTTTGCCTCAATGCCTCTGCCGGGAATGGCTTTGAAATCCGTAACAGGCGGCAGTACAAGAGCGCGCTTTTCCGCTTCGCGGACAATTGCTGAGGCTAGGGGATGTTCCGAGTTTCTTTCCGCGGCGGCGACAAGTTGAAGGAAAAGATCGGCATCCTTGCCTTGTTCCCTGTTTCCTGTTCCCCATTCTCCGCCTCCGATAACCACGTCGGTTACTTCCGGCTTACCTTCGGTAATTGTTCCCGTTTTGTCAAACACAATCGTTTGGATTTTGTGGGCGGTTTCCAAAGCTTCGCCGCCCTTAATCAAAATGCCGTTCTCCGCGCCCTTGCCGGTTGCAACCATGATTGCCGTGGGCGTGGCAAGACCAAGGGCGCACGGGCAGGCGATGACCAGTACGGAAATAAAAATTGTCAGGGCGAACTCAGTTACGGATTTTCCCGCGGGTAAACTGACAACTCCGGCTGATGCCGCAATGAACCACGCAACACCTGCGGCAAGCGCAACGGCGCAGACAACCGGCACAAAGTAACCTGAGACAATGTCCGCCATTTGCGCTATCGGCGCTTTTGAACCTTGCGCGTCTTCAACCAATTTGATGATCTGCGCAAGCGCGGTTTCATTTCCTACCTTTTCCGCCCTAAAGCAAAAATGTCCGTTGCTGTTAATGGTCGCGCCGTAAACAGGATCGTCCGGTTTTTTTTCAACCGGCATACTTTCCCCGGTGAGCATGGATTCGTCTACCGCGCTTTGCCCCTCGGTTACAACTCCGTCCACGGGAATTTTCGCGCCGGGCTTTACAACGATAATGTCGCCGACCGCTACTTCGTCAATGGGGATTTCTTTCTCTGCACCGTTGAAGATAATGATTGCAGTCTTGGGCGCCAGCCCCATAAGTTTTTTTATAGCCTCGCTTGTTCTGCCCTTGGACACTGCTTCAAGAGATTTACCCAAAAGAATCAGGGCGATGATTACCCCCGCGGTTTCAAAATACAAGGATTCAACCGCGTGAAAATTTCCCGTGGTAATTTGAAACAAATTGTAAACGCTGTAAACAACCGCGGACGTGGTTCCAATCGCTATAAGCGAATCCATGTTGGGACTGCGCTGTAAAAGATTTTTAAAACCAACGGTATAAAATTTATTGCCCGCGATTATAATCGGTATGACTAACGCAAACTGCACAACGGCGTAAATAAGAGGAAAATTCATCGGGGACAAGCCGGCCGGAAAAGGCAGTGCTACCCATTTGATCATGGGAGCCATTGCGATATACAGCAGGGGAAGCCCCAAAGCCGCGGCGACAATAAATTTTGTCCACAGGACTTTTATTTCTTTTTCCTTTCGGAGCTTATCTTCGTCCGGCGCATTTTTTGAAGTTTCAATTACTTCGTATCCTGCGTTGATGATTGCTTCTTTAATTGCCGAAAGGCGCAAGGTTTGCGGATTAAAAGTTACCGTCGCTTTTTCCGTGGCAAGATTTACCGAAGCTTTTTCAACGCCTTCCAATTTGTTCAGCGCCTTTTCAACGCGCGCGGAACAGGCGGCGCAGTGCATACCGCCAACGGTCAAAGTTTCAGTCATTATTGTTTAACCTTCTTTTTTAACTTCGTTAACTACGGTGATGGTGCTTCTGATCATTCCCATCCAGCAGGAATAGCGGAACTTGCCCGTCTTTACGGGAGTAAACTCGATTACATTTTCCCCTTGATGAAAGACATGTTCAATGCCGTATTCGTTAAAAATAGCGGCGAAATTACAACCTGTTATACTGCCCGGCGGCGCGGTGATTGTCCAGTGTACCGGAATACCCTGTTGTACGGTTATAGCGGGATATAAGTTCGGTCTTAGCGTTGATCTGACAACCTGCACATTGTTTTCAATTACGGGAGCAAGCTGTTTAGATTCCGAGGGACCGGCGGCATTTGGAGCCTGTTGCAGTTGCGATCTAATGTTATCGCGGTTCTCCTTCGGCGCGCCGGCGGTTTCTACGGAAGCAGTTTTTTCCGGCGAGTTGGTAAATCCCGAAAGACTCCAGCCGTTGGAGAACATGACAAGCCCAAGCGCCGCGACAAGGATAGCTCCTGCCTGCATAACTCTGCGGGAAAAAGTTTTACCCTTTGCGCCGCTTAGAGCGGAACTTGCCGCGCCGAGCGCGAACATCAGGGGAATTGTTCCGGCGCAGAACAGGAACATGGAGATGCCGCCTTTTACGGGGCTTCCGGTGGAGAGGGCGTAAACTTGCATTGCCTGTAAAGGTCCGCACGGCATAAAGCCGTTAAGGAAACCGACAACCAGCGGACTGTTCGCGGATTTTCGCTCGTCTGTTTTTTTTGCAAATAATTTCGGCATTTGCGGAATGAAACGCCGCAAAGCGGGAAACAGTTCCAGCATATTGATTCCCATGATCACCATGAAGACTCCCGCGATAAGCTGTACAACTCCCTTAAAACTACCGGACAAAGTAATCACCGAGCCCAAAGCGCCGACGAGAACTCCCACCGTTGTATACGATACGAGCCGTCCTGAGTTGTAGAGAATACCGGGTAAGAGTAAAGAAAAATTAAACGATGATTTAGATTTGCTTATTTGCGAAGCCGCGTCCGCAGGCGCGTTCCCTTTTTTTAAAGTTTGCGAAAGATTGATTCCTCCGCACATGGCGATACAGTGAACTCCGGTAAGCAGACCGATAACCAGTAACATTCCGTAACCCATGCCTTCCTGCGCGAGCGGGAAAGCGGCGGCTAACTCGCTTGTTGTGAACGTGCGCAGCAGCATAAACAGAGCGAGGATAATTACCAGAGTCCCAATGATGCGCGGAATTGTTTTTTGCGGCGATGTTTTCTCCTGCTCTTCAATCGCCTGATACCCCAGTTTTTCAATTACCGCGGAAATTTTATCAAAGCCGATTATCGCCTCATCGTAAGTGACAGCCGCGTGTCCGGTGCGGTAGTTTACCGCCGCTTTTTTAATACCCGCTGTTTTTTTTAGTTCTTTTTCTATTATATTTTGACAGTTTACGCAGTACATACCGCCGACGCGGAATGAGCGTTTTTGTAAACTTTGCTTTTCCGTTGTTTTCATATTAAACCTACCTTATTTGTATATAATAGCATATTTAGCTATTAAAAACCATCAGGCGGCGGCATATCTTTAAAATCGTAAGGGGCAAGAGCGATATCAAGGTCTTTGACAATATCTTTGTCAATTTTTCCCGTATCCGCCATTTCGTATAATATCTTCATGGTATCAGCGTGACTCCGTGCAGGGTGGTAGGGTCTTTCTTCGCATATCGCCTGATACAAATCCAAACACATCAAAAGCTTGGAATTAAAGTCCAATTCACCAACTTTTTTTCCAAAGGGGTAACCGTTGCCGTCCGCTTTTTCATGGTGGTTGGATGCCCATTGGCATATAGTCTCGAATCCTTCAACATCTTTAAGAAGTTCCCATGTTATACGAACGTGCTGTTTGATAATTTCAAATTCTTCATCGGTAAGTTTGCCGGGTTTTTCCAGAATCTCAGTGGGGATCGCCAGCTTACCAAGGTCGTGCAGAGCCGCCGCAAGGTACAGTTCTGAAAGATTTTCAGGGTTATACTTGTAATACTTTCCCATAAACCACGCTTTGTTGGCAATCTGAGTTGAATGTTTCTGCGTAAAAGCCGATTTGTAGTCGATGATTCTTGCCACGAAACCTGCCAGCCCCAAAACAGTTTCCGTTTGAATATCGACAGTCCACGGAGATATGGAATCCGCCGCCGTTTGTTTAATGACATTGTCCTTGAGGGACAGAACGGTAGGCCAGTCGAGAATTTCAAGCATGGTTTGCGCCGCTTTTTTGCTGTAGTGTTTTCCGGTTTCATTAACAATTATTTTTCTTATATAAGGCAATCCTTCCTGCGTCAGTCTTTGAAGATGATATTTAGCGTCGAGCGAGTCGGCAATAGTAATAAGTTCCGCTTCAAGGGGACCTTCCCCTTCCCGTATGCCGAACGATCCCGTGCCGTCGGCGTGTTCATGGTGATACAGAACAAAGTCTTTTACATTTGTTTTAAAGCAGAGCGCGTCCACATTCCGCTGACCTATCTCGCAATGTTTTTTCATTGCCGTATCGCTGTTGCCGTCCATTCTTTCGGAGAGAATATATTCGGTAAGAGCGCTGTCATGGAGCAAAGCGCAAACAGCAAGGGCGGTGATTTCCTCGGTATTTTTTCCAAGGACTTTTCCCATTTTTGCGCAGAGAACGGCGATTCGTTTGCCGTGATTGGTACTAGTTCCTAAAAGCTCACCCTCTACAATATCTAATGCGGTGGCTATAGATTTGATGAGCGAATCCATTCGTACTTTTACCATAATTATTTTAATTATATACTGATTAGCGTCTTTATAAAAGGTATTTACAATAATAATTTTAATTAATACTATATTAATCTAATATGTCTAAATTTAAGTTTATCAACTATGTATTAGTTTGCTTTTTATTTTTTCTTCTGATTTTTTCCTGTTCCACTTCAAAAAACGTAAATGGTTCAGGGGACGCAAATAAACAAAAAAAGAATAAACCTTTGATGAAAGCGGATCCTGTTATGGTTTATTACGAAGGCGATTTACTCAATATTTTTTTTCACGCGCTGATTGCGCGTCCGGAAATCGCGTTTAAGGGGAACAGAAAAGATCATTATAAAGAATGGTTCGTTACCGCCGATGAATACAAAAAAATACTGGATGAACTATATTTACAAAATTATGTATTGGTCGATATAAAAGAATTTTATACCGTAACTTATACAAATAAAATAAAAACTGTTAAAGCGAATAAATTACTGGTTCCCCAGGGAAAAAGACCCATCGTTTTATCCGTTGACGATTTATCTTATTATGAAACTAACAGGAAAAACGGGACTGTACATAAACTTATAATAGATAAAAACGGCAACATTGCGGCATGGACAGATACTCCGTCCGGCGGTGAAATATCATACGATCTGGATATTATTACCATTACGGAAGACTTTATTAAAAAGCATCCTGATTTTTCAATCCGCGGGGCAAAGGGCATTATTGCGCCTACCGGATTTGAAGGAGTGCTTGGATATCGAACGCAAGCGAGTAATTCAAAAACCGCGGGGTATAAAAAAGAAATAGAAAATGCCGTTAAGGTGGTGAATAAATTAAAAGAACTGGGGTGGCGTTTTGCGTCGCATAGCTATGGACACTTGAATATGCCGAAAGTATCTATGGCAAGGTTTTTAAAGGATCTTAATTTATGGGATAAAGAAGTAAAACCTATTTTGGGCGAGACCGATCTTTACATATATCCCTATGGAGCGGCGCTGGAAAGACAAGAGGAGAAACATAGAATACTGCGCGACAGAAATTATAATTTATTCTTTGGCGTTGGCAACGGGTATGGTTATAGGATGGGTCCCAGATCAGAATATATTTTTTTAACCCGCAGAAATATTGACGGATGTTATTTCAGGTTATTCAGAAACAACGATAAAAAATTATTTGATATTGATAAAGTAATGGATAAACAAAACCGGGGTATCCGGTAAATTTATATCTCGTAATGCCAAAAGTCCAGTTGGTCTAATTCCATGTGGGTGGAAATATTACCGCTGCTCTTAAACTGCAATTCCGGGTTTTTTACGCTGACTCTTGTTTTTTCCGGAACAGAGCGTATTACAAAAGCGTTACCGCCGATTACAACTCCCTCTCCGATAATTGTGTCCCCTCCCAAAATGCTGGCGCCTGAGTATATCGTAACATTATCGCAAATTGTCGGGTGGCGTTTAACTCCCTTTATACTTTGTCCGCCCTTTGTGGACAAAGCGCCCAACGTTACACCCTGATACAATTTTACATTATTCCCGATAATCGCTGTCTCGCCTATTACAATACCCGTGCCGTGGTCTATAAAAAAATATTTGCCTATCGTCGCGCCCGGGTGAATGTCAATGCCGGTTGCGCTGTGCGCGTATTCGCTCATAATTCTGGGGATAAGCGGCACGGACAATAAATATAATTCATGCGCTATCCTGTAAATCATTGTGGCGTAAATGCCGGGATAGGATATAACGATCTCCGCTTTGCTGTACGCGGCGGGGTCGCCGCTGTACGCCGCTTCAATATCTTTTTCCAAAAAATCTTTGATAGTCGGAATTTTCAGGATAAATTGGCGCGTTATATCCCACGCTATTTTGTCAATCTCGTCCTGATCTGTGTCTTTGTACCGCAGGTCATAACGCAAAGCCAATCTTGTCTGCACGGCTAAATCGTTGGAAACTTCTTCCAGCATGACATTGAGTTTATTTTTTACAGAGCCGCTTGTTAAAACGCTCTCAAAAATTCCAGGGAACAGCAGATGCTGCATTTTGCCGATAATTTCGATTATGACCGATTTTACCGGCTGTTTTGCAACATCGCGCTTCTTCTGAAAGTCGCTCAGTAACTCAGCCGCAATTTGCTCTATTTCTTGATCTATTTCCATACATTATTCCCTAATTACTTCTACCACGAACCACACGAACCAACACGAACAACGACAAGATATGTACTAAAAGTTCGTGATGTTCGTGTGGTTCGTGGTTAAAAATTCTTACAACGCAATTTCTCTGACAGCGATAACCAGCTTATCAATTTCTTCGGCAGTATTGTAAAACGCGATCGTCGGGCGCACTGTCGCTTCCAATCCGAAGCGGCGCAAAATCGGCTGTGCGCAGTGGTGTCCGGCGCGTACGGCGATACCGTGGCTTGCAAGATGTTTGCCTACTTGTTCAACGCTCGCGTTATCAAGCACAAAAGACAGAACGCTCGCCTTTTCCGCCGCAGTGCCGATAAGGTGAAGCCCGTTTATGCGTTTAAGCTCGCGGGTCGCGTAATCAAGCAGTTCATGTTCGTATGCGCTTATGTTCGCTATCCCTATGCCGGAAACATAATCAAGCGCCGCGCCAAGCCCTACCGCGTCGGCAATATTGCCGGTTCCTGCTTCAAACTTGGATGGCGCGGGATTGTATACCGTGCGTTCAAAAGTTACGTCCCTTATCATATTGCCGCCGCCCTGATACGGTTTGGCTTCTTCAAGAGCGTCCGCTTTTCCGTACACCGCGCCTATGCCCGTGGGAGCGAAAATCTTGTGTCCTGAAAACACAAAAAAGTCCGCGTCCAATTCGCTGACATTAAGCGGCGTGTGCGCTACAGATTGCGCTCCGTCGATAAGGATTCGCACTCCGTTACCGTGCGCTATCTGAATCATCTCGTGAACAGGGGTAATTGTTCCCAGCGCGTTTGAAACGTGCGTTACAGAGGCAAACTTTGTCCGCGGGCAAAACAAGCGCGCGTATTCGGACAAAATTATCTGTCCCGTATCGTCAACGGGAGCGACTTTTATTACCGCTCCGGTTTCCTGCGCTATCATCTGCCAGGGAACAATGTTGGCGTGGTGTTCAAGGATAGTGAGTATTATTTCATCGCCGGGTGAAAGCAGAGGTTTAACGTAACTTTGAGCCACAAGGTTAACGCCTTCCGTTGTTCCGCGCACATAGACAATATTGTCTTTTGAGGGAGCGCCTATAAATTTAGCGATGGTTTCCCGCGCCGCTTCGTAAGCGTCTGTGGAACGGGCGGCAAGCTCGTGCGCGCCGCGGTGGACGTTTGAATTTTCGTGTCTGTAAAAATACGAGATGCGGTCTATCACGGCGTTTGGTTTTTGCGTTGTCGCGCCGTTGTCAAGCCAGATAAGCTGTTTGCCGCCCGCGACTCTCTCGTTTAAAATGGGAAAATCGCCGCGAATACGGTTTACGTCAAAACCCGTTCCCAAAGGAGAAGTTTTAAAAAGCGCCTCCTCGGAAGGCGCTCCTGTAGCCGCGCTGTTGTACGGCACGACGACGGGGGAATATTCGGTCTTGGCGTCCTCGACCTTATTTATCTTTTTTTCCTGAAGTTCGGGAAAATAAGTTAACGCCCACCTTTCAAGTTCTTCCGGATCCGGCAAGCCGTAACCGTTAGGTGTAATCATAGTAGTTACCCACTTCCACATCTTCAAGAACGGCTATGGAGTCGTCAGCGAGAATTGCGGCTGAGCAGTACAGCGACAAAAGGTAGGACGCAAGTCCTTTGTTATCCACTCCCCTGAAACGTACGGATAGTCCTCTGCCTTGTTCGTTCTGCAAACCTGTCTGATACAAACCGACAACTCCGCGTTTTGCCTCGCCTGTGCGTACTAACATAATGTTGGTTTTTCCGCCCTTGCTCTTTGGGTTTTTCAATCCGTCCACAAACAGTTTGTCTGTCGGAATAATTGGAATACCGCGCCACAGAATAAAAGAACCGCCAAAGAGCGAAGTGGTTGAAGGCGGAACGCCCCTGCGCGTACATTCGCGCTGGAAGGCGGCAATAGCTCTGGGGTGCGCCAAGAAGAATGCAGGCTCTTTCCAAACTTTTGTAATCAATTCGTCCAAATCGTCCGGCATGGGTGAACCGGCTTTGTTACCGGGTCTTATGCGCTGATTGTCGGAAATATTTTTTAACAAGCCGTAATCATCGTTATTGATGAGTTGGCTTTCCTGCCGCTCGCGCAAACTTTCAATCGCCAGATGTAATTGTTCTTTTGTCTGATCATAGGGTGAGGAAAATACATCTTCCACGGCTGTATCTACGTTGATAATGGTAGAAATTGAGCTGAGAGTATATTCTCTGGGCTTTGGTTGATACTGTACATAACCTTCGGGAATCTCCGCAGTCTTTTTTTCCGATGAGCAAAGAATATCGAGCGGTGTTTCACCTTCGACTACTTTGTTTACGCGGTAAATACCGGCGTCTAATCCCTTGAATTCCAGGAAACGTGTAAGCCAACGCGGTGTAATCGCGCCGAATTGCGGCGGGGTTTTGGTAATGTCCGCCAGTTGATACGCTTGCGCCTTATTCAGCGCGTTTAATTCTGCAGTTGCCATAAAATAAATTCTCCTTAACTTTTTTTCCTGACCGTTAAATATTATTAATATTCCCTGCTCAGGTTATAAAATAATACAAGAAAATTAAATTAATGTATACCAAGTATTTTTTATAATCTTATGAAGAAAATCGCTATACAATAATTCTTTACGCTTCAAAACAGCGATTTTCTTCAAGAAACATCTAAAAACCCAACCGGGTTTTTAGATGTTTCACTCTTCCCAGAGCCATGTTGACAAATAACGCTCGCCGGTGTCCGGTAATACGGCTACTATGGTTTTGCCGTTGTTTTCAGGTCTCTTGGCGACAGTCAAAGCCGCTTCAAGAACGGAGCCTGATGAAATTCCCACTATAATGCCTTCTTCTTTCGCAAGACGGCGCGCCGCGGTTCCGGCTTTTGTTTCATCGGTCTGATAAATTTCATCGATAACAGCAGGATCATAAACTTGAGGCTGGAAACCCGCTCCGATACCCTGAATCTTATGCGGTCCGGGAGATCCGCCGGAAAGTACGGGAGACGCGGCAGGTTCTACCGCGACAATTTTAACATCGGCTTTTTTCGATTTTAAAAATTTTCCCGCTCCGGTCAATGTTCCGCCTGTTCCGACTCCGCCGACCACGATATCAATCTTACCGTCGGTATCGTTCCAAATTTCGGGTCCTGTGGTTTTTTCGTGAATAGCCGGATTTGCGGGGTTATTGAATTGCTGGGGAATGAATGAATTGGGAGTTGCCGCCGCAAGTTCTTCAGCCTTGGCGATTGCGCCCTTCATGCCCTTTGCTCCCTCGGTAAGCTCAAGTTCCGCTCCCAGCGCTTTAAGCAATTTGCGTCTTTCAATACTCATGGTTTCCGGCATGGTCAGGATTATTCTGTAACCCTTAACCGCCGCAACATAAGCCAGTCCAATACCCGTGTTGCCGCTTGTCGGTTCGATAATAACCGTTCCCTTTTTTATTTTGCCGTCTTTTTCGGCGGCTTCGATCATCGAAAGCGCAATACGGTCTTTAACGCTATGCAGGGGGTTAAAACTTTCCAGTTTTACATACACAGTCGCTCCGCTCTCATTAAGTTTGTTGATTTTTACCAGTGGTGTATTTCCGATAAGATCGGTGATTTTTTCTACTCTTGCCATAATTTTCTCCTCTTGATAGAAAGTTAGTAATCATATAGGATTACTATGTATAGAATGACCTATAATGAAAAAAATGTCAAGAGGAATTTGATAAAAAAAAGTGTTTTTGGGTAATACAAAATGCGCTTAAATCGCTTCCAAACCGCAGTTTGACATCAATTCTTTGTCATGAAGCAGGGCAGTACCGCCGTCCGCCATTATTTGCCCGTTTTTCAACACAATTACACGGTTGCAGATTTTAGCGGCGAATCCCATGTCGTGAGTTGCGACAATTTTGGGCTGCGGCAGATTATTCAATGTTTCGGCTAATGCCCGCTTTGCTTTTGGGTCAAGGAAAGCGGTTGGTTCGTCAAAGAGCAAAACGGCGGGGTTCATTGCTAAAACCGCCGCTATTGCCGCTATGCGTTTTTCCCCGGCGGACAGTTTTAAAGAAGAGCGTCCGCGAAGACGGCTTATGTTTAAATGCTCCAGAGTTTCTTCTACGCGTTTTTGAATTTCGTCTTCCGGCAAACCAAAGTTACGGCAGCCAAAAGCAATATCGTCGTATATAAGCGGCATAAATAACTGGTCGTCGGGATTTTGGAAAACAAGTCCTATTTGTTTCCGTACCTCGTTTACTGTTTTTTTTGTAAGCTGTATACCGCCCGCCTCGATTACGCCGTTTGCTGTTTCAAGTATTCCGACAATGGCGAGCAGGAGCGACGTTTTACCCGCGCCGTTTTCGCCTATTAACGCTATGCTTTCGCCGTCGTTCAAATTAAAACTTACGTTGTCAATCGCCTTTGTTTTATCGGGATAAATAACCGTTACATTCTGCAGTTTGATCATCATGCAAACCTCGCGAAAATTTTAATTAACAGCGCGTTTACATTGATAATACGGAACGCTATGCACGCCGAACAGGTGATAAAGCAGAAGATAAAATCCTGAATTTTCAATTTTCCGCCGCTTTGCGGTAATGCGTAATTTGCCAAAAACCTAAGCGTATATCCCTTACATTTCATTGCGTTGTAAATGCGGTCGGCGCGGTCAAAACTGCGCAGAATTAACTGTCCTGTAAAACTGCCCATGTCTTTCATCGCTATTCCTTTTCCGCCTGAGCTTCGCAGAGAATAGGCGGTAAACATGGAATACGCTTCTGTTACCAATACGCCTATGTACCGGTATGTCATTTCAAACATAATGATAAATATATAGGGTATTTTAAAACGCCGCAAGGAATTGGTAATTTGCGCAAGCGGCGTTACGGCGACCAGCAGTAATACCGCCATGACGCACAAATAAGTTCTGAATAGTATTGTAAAAAAGGAAACAATGCCGTAACTAACTTCTATTGCGCCTAACGCAAAAGCGGGTGTTCTGTCAAATATTATATTACTTATTCCCGCGAAAAGACAAAACGGCAGAGCGATTAAAAATCTTTTTAACAGCGTTGAATGAGGCGTTTCGGAGAGGGCGGCAAGGAGCGCGGGGTAAAATATGTACGGCGTTAGACGGCTGAAAGCGTATCTGTCAAACGACACAACCGTAATGATAAATACAAGCGTCGTTAAAAGTTTTACGGACGGATTAAGCCTGTGAATACAGGAATCGCCGCCCGATAACTGCTCAAGCGCGTATAAATCATGAATCGTATTTTTCATACCGGCGCTGTTTCTTTCCGTTTTTTCTTAACGGCGGAAATTGTAAACGCTGTGACCGCGGCAAGTAAAAAAGTAAACGCCGCGCCCGCAAGACCTGCGACGCTTGTTCCTGCGCCGGAATTTATGTCTTCTGTGTCCTTAAAATCATAATCCGGCATAATTGCGGTTATGTTCTGAATCCGCTGTGCGCTTTCATTTATGGGATTCACTACTTCAATCTCTGTTGTGCCGAGCGTCTTTTTTATTGACCATTCAAGTCCGTCGGGATAGGAAGACGCGAACAGCGACAAAATGCCGCCCGTGATGACCGCGGTAACGGCAAGAGTGATAAGAACATTTTTTACCGGAACGCCGTTTTGAATCGCCGTCCCGTTATATGCGCTCTCCATAATTTCCGGGCGCATTTTAAAAACAAAACACAAAACGGCGGCGGTGATAATACCCTCCGCAACGCCAATCGCCAAATGAATCGGCAGCATTAAAAACAAAAAGGTAGAGAAGGGCAGAGCGGTAATGCCGGAGAGTTGAGTTTCAAGCGCAACGCCGAACGCGCCAAGCTGCAAACTTACAACGACCGCGGCGACGGAAGCCGCCGTTATGCTTGCCGGAGTCATATTTTTTTTAACAAGCGGTTTAAAAAGCAGGGGATACACAACCATGCAGGGTATAACGCCCATATTAAAAATATTGCAGCCCAGTGCGAACAAGCCGCCGTCGGCAAAGAAAAGGCATTGAATGATAAGCACAGCCGACACGGATAAAAGAGCGGGGAAGCCGCCAATCATCGCGGCAAGCAAAATGCCGCCCCCTATGTGTCCGCTTGAGCCTGTCGCGGGAATAGTAAAGTTGATCATCTGCGCGGCAAACACAAACGCGCCCATAACACCCATTATGGGTATCTTTTTTTCGCAGAGGTCGTCTTTTTTTATTTTTTTTACCGCGTAAACGTTGGCGGCGGCGCTTACAGCGCACATAACCGTACCGACTGCGGGAGATAACAAAGCGTCCGCCATGTGCATAAAAACTCCTCTTTTCTTATAACGTGGTTTTTTTAGTATACACAAATCTTATTATTCTGGTAAAGAAAGTAAAGAAAGCCTTGTAAGCATAGTAAATCTATGGTAAAGTGGGGTATATGAAAATATCGACAAAAGGGCGATATTCGCTCCGTATGCTTTTAGATTTAGCCGAGCACAAAAACGACGGGTTTATTCCATTAAGAGATATTTCTCAACGGCAGGGTATTTCCAAGAAATACCTTGAGCAGATAGTCACCCTTTTAAGCCGTCCTGACATTCTGCGTACCAATCGCGGCAACAAGGGCGGTTATATGCTTGCAAAAGAGCCTGATAAATACACAGTTGGTCAAATTTTAAGGATTACCGAGGGGGGACTGTCTCCGGTTTCATGTCTGGAAGACAATCCAATCCAATGCACGCAAATGAAAGAATGTAAAACCCTGCCGGTATGGCAGGGTCTTGAAAAAGCGATAAATAAGTACCTTGACGGCATTACCCTTCAAGATATTCTGCAAGATTTCCAAGCCGCCGGCGCGGACGAATACTATATTTAGTTAGTGTGGACGCTGAGCCTGTCGAAGCGTCCTCAGGGAGCGACCTATTTCGTTCGTGTGGTTCGTGGTTAGAATTTTAATACCTTAGGTTCGCCGCTGAAACCGGAGAATGTAGCCGTGGCGTCTTTCAAATAATAGACAATATTATTGCCGTCGTTTACCGCATAGCGATTACGCAGATTGGGATACGCTTCCAAGAGGCTCTCCTGCGCTTCGGCGCGGTTGTCCTCTACAAGCGTTGCGGCGACGCGAATCCATGTCTCTCCGTCAAATGCCGATAACTCTACCTTTGGATTAGCTTTGATTTGTTTCGCTACTTCTTTTTTCTTGCCGCTTTGAATGTAGAGTTTACCTTCAAAAAGATTGATCGTGCCGAAAGGTCGCACCCTAGGCTGATCTCCCTCCGCGGTTGCTAAGTAGTAAGTACCCGCCTTTTTTAAAAAATCCAATACAGTCTTCATTTAATTACCTCCTGTTTTTCCATAATATGCCGCTAATTTTGACAGCGCGTTGTCAATGGAATCCGCCTTTTCAAAAACGGATATGCCGCTTATTTCAAGCGCCCGTTTTACCGTGCCGCCAACCTTCACCGCAATTACCGCCGTACAATCTTTGAGCGCCTCAATAGTTGATATTATACCATCTTCGGTATGTCCGCTACCGCAGCTCAAAGGGGTTACGCTTCGTTTTTCAATAAAAGTCTGCCCCTCTTTTCCTACTTCATAAATAAGAAAAGAAGCCGTTTTTCCGAAGTGCTCGTTAATCGTTTTTCCGTCGGTACTCGCGGCTGCTATACGGTATGTTTTATTTGTACCTTGCATCAAGTCCCTTAAATTCTACAAAGCTGTTTTTTCTTAGAGATTCGACATTTACATCTTTGGAAAGCATACCGATTTCCTGAAGCTGAGGAGCTATTACGCCGAATTGTTTATACGCGCCGCTGACGGACGGAATATAGTTAAATTTCTTAAGAACTTTTGCGTTTATTTCCGCGTTACCGGCTACATAATTTTTTTCAATCTGAATCTGTGTTATTTCTTCCTGATGTCCCTGAATATAGGCGCTTGCTTTTTGCATTGCGCGGGTAAATTTTTCCGCAATGTCCTTGTGTTTTTCTACAAGCCTATCGCTCACATAAGCCACACAGCAGTATTGATCCTTGTAAGGTTCGTCAACCGCGGAGTCAAGCAGAGTAACATAACCGTACTCATTCGCGGCTATCGAAGATAAAGGTTCGTTCAACGCTATCGCGTCTACGTCTCCGTTTGCGAGAATAAGGGGTAAGTCTGTTTGATTGTAAATTATAAATTCAACTTCGGAAGCTTCCGGTGTTATGTTAACGCCGTGGTCGGCGAGAACGCGTTTTGTAAAAACAGTGGGACTTCCTGTCATGCTGGGAATACCAACTTTTTTCCCGCGTAAATCTTCCGGCTTTTTAATGCCGGAATTCGCTTTTACCAAAGTTACATCGCACCCTGTATGAAGACCGGATGTAATTTTTGCGGGTAACCCGTTGGAGAGCGGTTGTATAATAGCCGCAAGCAGAGCGAAACAAGCGTCAATGCGTCCAGCTGTAAGAGCGTCAAACGCGGTTCCCGGAGCGAGTTTTATAAGATCTATTTCTAAACCTTCATCTTTAAAATAGCCCAATTCATAAGCCATATGTAAAGGCGCTTCGCATAAACTGCCGCCATACCCGACATTCAAAACAAAATTTTCCGTCTCCTTTTTTTTGCATGCGCCAAACAATACCAAAACGGATACTAAAGACGCGACTAGAACAACTGATACCTTTTTCATAAACAACTCCTTAAAAAAATATTTTTAAACGGATTAACAATCCGCATTTTAAAATTTATAAATAGTACTGTATTTCTTCGGCTTTTCCTGCAAAATCAAGAATTTGCAGTATCTTTGCCCGAAGGTGAAGAAAATCAGGCGCGTCCCTCGCGCGCGGACGGCTTTGCCTCACGTCAATAACGCTTTCTATTTTCGCAGGACGCGCCGTCATTACAAATATTCTGCTGCTAAGATATATCGCCTCGTCAACATCGTGCGTTACCATAATTGTTGTGGTTCCGCGTTCTTTCCAAATGTTTATAAGCTCATCCTGCATATTCATTCTGGTAAACGCGTCAAGCGCGCCGAACGGTTCGTCAAGAAGTAATACCTTTGGGTGGTTTACAAGAGCTCTTGCAAGCGCGGCTCTTTGCGCCATGCCTCCCGACAACTGATGAGGATACGATTTTTCAAACCCGTTAAGCCCAACAAGTTTTATAAAGTGCGTGACATCGCTTTTTTTCTCTTTATAAATATTCCGCGTCTTTAACCCGAACGCGATATTTTCATAAATTGTCAGCCACGGAAAAAGCGTCGGGTCCTGAAACACAAGCCCCCTGTCATAACCGGGTTTGTTAATTTCATCGCCGTCAAGAGTTATCCTCCCCTCGTCTGAAACGATAAGACCCGCTACCGTTCTTAGAAAAGTTGATTTTCCGCAGCCGGACGGACCGATAAGAGAAATAAATTCTCCCGCCTTAATCTCGACATTAACATTATTTAAAACCGTAATGTTTTGTCCGTCCGGCTGGGGGAAAGTCTTTCGCAAATTTTCAGCGTGAATCGTTCCTACCATTTTATTACCCCTTTCTGCCAGCCCAATAATCTGTCGCGGACTCTGAACAGCGCGGTTATGAATAAAGAAAAACTAACCGCAATGGTAATAAGTCCCGCGTATACATTCGCGTAGGCTAAAACTTCGCGCTGCCAGTTTATATACCAGCCAATCCCGAATTTTACTCCAAGCATTTCCGCAGTCATGAGAGTAAGGAACGACGCGCATGTACCGTTAAAAACGCCGATGAAAATACTCGGCATTGCGTCAGGCAGGGCTATCTTGAATATTTTTTGAAAAGTGTTTGCGCCAAGCGTGCTTGCGACTTCAAAATACGCGTTCTTTACATTTGATATGCCTGAGCTTGTCAGTACCGTAGTGGGAAACCATACGGCGAGCGCAATCAGGAAGATGCTTGCCTGTCTTGTGGACGGAAAACAGACAAGAGCGATGGGTATCCACGCGGTTGAAGGAATGGGACCGATAATTTTAATCAGCGGAGTAACCCAGTAACTCCATGTTTTGCTCCAGCCAACCAGTATTCCCGTCGTCAATCCGCAAATAAGCCCGATGACAAAACCGGAAAATAAAAGCCGCGCCGAGTGCGCAAGACATGTTAATAAAAAGAATTTGTCCTTTACAAAAACATTCAGTATTTTGTCCGGGCAGGGAAAATAGATTGAAGGAATAAGCATCAATTTTAACGTGACTATATTGTAAATAGTGACGAAGAGTAAAGCCGCCGCGTAAAACGGCGCGTTATGTGTATATTTTTCGCCAAAGTCTTTTTTGAAAAACGATGCCGCAATGCAAGCTGCTAACGCAATTCCGGCTGCGGATAAAACAAACGTAAAGTTGTGTAATGGTTTATCAAAAAACTTGGGACTGTTGGGAATCAGTAAATGAACCAGCAACGCGACCGCCGCGCTTAACAATGGCAGAATTTTTTTAAGTAACAGCATATTACTCCTTTATGTACGCGAACGGATCTTTGGCGTACCATTCTTCTTTAAACGGCAAGTCGGTATTTTCCGCAAGATTTTTGTTGAATTGGTTATTTCTTAAAACGCGGCTGAGACGCCTTGCCACTTCAAAAACGCCTGAGTAGCCCATGTAGTTGTACGAGGGACCGAATAACGGGAATAACGGCAGTCCGTGTTTCGCCGATATATTGTTGCCGCCTGTGTGCGTAATTAAAACATCGGGTTTAAGACGTTTTACAAGATTCGCCTGTTCAAACGGCTGATTCGTCGCAACGCCTACAACCACGTCGTTTATATCTTCAAGCGCGTCAAATATCGGCTCAACAAATTGATCAAAGTGGTGCAGTTTTAATCCCGTCACTTTCATTCCCAAGTCTTGAATTATCTCCGCTGTCGCGAAAATACGCACCTCTCCGCCGGCTAAAAAGACAGTTTTCCCTTTTAATACGCTCCTGAATTTTTCAAGGCTTGCGTCAAGAACTTTATTTTCGTTATCAATAAACCTCTGCGCTTCTTTTTCAAGATCAAAGTGTTTGGCTATTCGCAAGACCCAGCGGTCTGTGTTTTTTCTGCCAATGGGAATTGTGTCGATAAGAAACGGTATGTTGTATTTCTCTTTGATGTGTTCGACAAAATAGTCGTCGTGAGTGCCGCAAATACTTACGTTAAGCGAAGTTTCAAGAGAATAGGGAAAATCCTCAGGCTCGGCGTAGCATGGAATAAAACGGACGTTCAGTCCTATGCCTGTCAGTATCCTTTGAAGTTCCAACTCGTCCGCTCTGCTCATTGAACCTACGTTTAAAACATTTACATTTCTGCTTATCTTGTACTGCCGTACCATTTCCTCAAGATCGCGTTCTACAAGATATTTTTCGCGGTTCGGCGGACGCACATAATTTTTTAAAATGCCGTGATATACCGCGTCGTAGGCGGTCGCCATGACTTTTGTTTTAAATCCTTCGCAGTGGACAGGCACAATAATCGCCGCGGTTTGTTCTTGTAAATCAGCAAGGATATTGTCAACGTCGTCGCCGATAAGCGCGGGAACGCATCCGTTTGCCACGATTATTGTATCGGGTCTTAATTCCCTGTCCGCGTATAAAACCGCTTCGCGTAATTTTTTCTCGCCGCCGCCGATTACGTCGGATTCATCAAGGTTTGTGCTAAGCCAGATAACGCCTTCCGCGTTCGGGTCGCGCAGTTGTTTAAATGATTTATTCACGCCAACATTTCCGATACTGCAAATACCGCATCCGATAGGCGCGTGCATGACGATGACCGCGTTGCGAATTGAATTTAAAATGGCAAGGCTTAAAGTAAACTGACAACCGTGCGTCTGCGTAAAACTCCTTCTGGAAAGGTTAAGACATCCGTCTTTTCCAAAACAGCCTTTTTGCAGGCATCCCTTCATCTTTGCCGCGGTTCCGCCGAAAGCAATATTTGTTTTATGACGATCTTCCCTTGCAGGAGCCGATTTTGCGTTTAAATAATTCATAATTAACCTCCATTATCTTCCCGCGACCAGTATGCTTAGGATATCTTCCGTAAGCCGCAAGCCGCCGTTTATTCCCGCGTAAGCGGCGTTTAACACTATCCTGTTTGTTACGGGATAACACGCCGTTAACAGCGGATAATTAAATTGCGCCGCCAAATCCCTCTCGTACACGCTTCCGATAACAAACGCCGGAGTCATTGAGTCGTAATATTTTTCGTTATGATTGCGCTCCCAAATTTCCGCGATATATTTTTTTACCGATGAAGTATTTAAGTCGAATTTGACATTTGCCTTTAAGCCGGATTTTAAACCGTCAAGACCGGATACGATCTTTTCTTTTTGAGCGTCTTCAAGCATATCCGTTACAATTGTTAATTCGGGAAGCCACCCAAGTTCGTCGGACAAATATCTTGTGATTGCCGGAGCGTAATTACTGTCGCCTATCACAATCGCGTATCTTTGCAAATCAATATCGTTGTAGATGTCCGCAATCCGCTCGATATAACTGTAAAATAATTTCTTTTCACTCTTTATCACTTCGTTTGTAAGACTTGAGTCGATATTAAGTTTAGCGGCAATTTTTTTTAAAAAGTCTTCCGTGGCGTGAGCGCCAATGGGTAAGTCCGTCGTTATGTACGGAATGTCATGCAATTCCTGAAAAAGTTCCGCAGTCTGTACGCCGTTCACGCCGGATAGCACGATGTTAAGCGACGCGTCGCCTGCGTTTTTTATGTCTTGCAAAGTTTCGCCTTCGCCGAAAAGAGTATTTACTTCCAGCCCAAGACGGGTAAGCAGGCGTTTTATTTCTTTTAAGTTGCCTTCCCAAAAAACGTCCAAAGCGGGAACAATGCCCAATATATTAACTTTGAGCGCCTTTTTATTTTTTTGTTTGGTAATATATTTTTTTACCAAGCCGCTTAAAACAAGATCGTATCCCAAATATGAATTCCCTCTAAAGCTCGGCGTATGCACGGCAAGTACGGGTTTTTCTTCTTCCGTAAATTCCGAAACAACTGCGTCAAGATCGTCGCCTATCATTTCCACCATACAGCCTGAAAGAACGACATATAAATCGCCGTCCATAATCTCAAGCGTGGTTTTAATTTGTTCGCGTAACCTGTCTTCGCCGCCAAACACTATGTCGTGTTCAATTACATTACTGCTGGGAAGCGCGTTGCCGCCGCAATACCCGCCGCCCAAATACGCGCCGCCTGAATTATACGCCTGATACAAATTTTGTCCGCACCCCGCCGAGGCGTGTATAACAGGTATCGCTCTTGGTATCGCTCTTAATGTCGCAAGCGCGCCGCCCAAAGAACAAGCATAACGCGGTCTGTCAATAAATGAATTCACTTTTTCCTCCTAATTTAGAACATTTAAAAACTTCAGTTTTTAAATGTTTTCATAACCTTTGAAGAAAATCGCATTTGCGATTTTCTTCAGGGACATCTGAAAACCCAACCATGGTTTTCAGATGTCCCTACTTTCTAAGCTGTCGTATAACGCGGTGGAAAGGTATCTTTCTCCGGTGTCCGGCAAAACTGTAACAACAATTTTCCCTTTAAATTCAGGACGCTTTGCTATCTGCGTCCCTGCAAAAGCCGCCGCTCCCGACGAAATGCCCACAAGCAAACCTTCCGTTCTGGCAAGGTTTTGGGAAGTTTCAAAAGCTTCCTCGTTTTTTACTTTGTATATCTCGTCGATAATTTTGGTATTCAAAACAGAAGGAACAAAGCCCGCGCCGATACCCTGTATTTTGTGGGGGGATGGCGGGTTGCCCGATAACACCGCGGAATCGTAAGGTTCAACGGCGATAACTTTAATGTCTTTATTTTTACTTTTTAAAAATTCGCCCACGCCGGTAATTGTTCCGCCTGTTCCCACTCCCGCGACAAACGCCGCGACTTGACCGTCGGTATCTTTCCATATTTCTTCCGCGGTGGTTTTTTTGTGTATTTCAGGGTTCGCGGGATTTTCAAACTGCTGAGGAATAAACGCGTTTTCAAACTGCGAAAAAAGCTCCTCGGCTTTTCGTATCGCTCCCTTCATTCCGTCCTTGCCCGGAGTAAGCACAATTTCCGCGCCAAGCGCTTTTAAAAGATTGCGCCGCTCTACGCTCATTGTTTCCGGCATGGTAAGGATCAATTTGTAGCCTTTTGACGCGGCGACAAACGCAAGTCCGATTCCTGTGTTGCCGCTTGTCGGCTCAATAAGTATCGTATCCTTTGTTATCTTGCCGCTCTTTTCCGCGGATTCAATCATTGAAAAGGCAATACGATCCTTAACGCTTCCCAATGGATTAAAATACTCAAGTTTCGCGACCAAGCGCCCGCCCGGATTAAACAAGCTGTTGTAATTGGTCAATTCCAGCAACGGGGTATTTCCAATCAAATCAGTCAGTTTCGATTTAATGTTCATTTTCTATCCTCCTTAAAAATTATCCGCAAATATTGTTGCATCTAAAATCTCCTGTTTTCTCATACAACTTCCGTGATACATCGTTCACACCCGGAATACCGCAGGCATCGGCGCGGCAGTGGGCGCAGTTGCGGAAAACAGGTAAAAAAGAACTCGCTGTTTTTCTTGCGCTCTCAAGCATGGCGCAATCGGGAGCGGAGAGTCCTGCAAATTCTCCGCGGGGAATCAGCGGCATGATATTGTGGTACTTAACGCCCAGAGCGGAAATTGTTTTTGCTATTTCCCCAATATGCTCGCTGTTAACACCGGGTACCAAGACTGTGTTTATTTTTACTTCCATTCCTGCGTTTACCGCCTCGCGTATTCCCTCAAGCTGGCGAAAAAGCAATGTCGCCGCCGCTTTTTGCCCGCCTATGGTTTCGCCGTTAAACGCAATATGAGAAATAATTTTTTCGCCGATTCCGGGATCGACGGCGTTAACGGTAACCGTTAAATGTTTCAGCCCAAGCCTTGCCAATTCCTGTACTTTGTCCGACAAACCAAGTCCGTTAGTTGAAAGGCACTTTGACAACTGCGGAAATTTTTTGTCTACAAGACGGAAAGTTTCAATCGCGGAATCATCGGCAAGCGCGTCGCCGGGACCGGCAATGCCTGCTACTGTCAGTTCGGGGCAAAGTTCCAATGCCGCGGCAAGAGTTTCCGCCGCTTGTTCCGGCGTAAGAATTTGCGCCGCTGCGCCCGGGCACATTTCATCAGCGTTGATATTGCGCTCACAAAAGCGGCACTTGATATTGCAGCGCGAGCTAACAGGCAAATGAATACGCCCATATTGGGCATGAGCGGAATGGTCAAAGCAGGGATGGGTATTTTTTCCTTTTTTTGGTTCGTTACGCGCAAAGTTGCGAACGTACTCATCAAGTATATCTTCAATAAACCCCGGTTTTTCAAGCGGTTGAATATTCAACGCCCTAAGACCGTTTTGCGCGAAGTTTCCAATGCGGGAGCATATAACCACGCCGCAATCGCCGATTAATTTTACGCTTTCGTTAAAACGTTCCTGACTGTGTCCGTCCTTGCCGCAAGCGGGAGAGTTATCCCTCTTTTCGATAAATTTCCATTTTGCGCCGTCCGCTTCGGCAATCACAAAAGAAGGAGTGTTGCCAAAATGCTTTGAGACAAATTTTCCGTCGCTTGAAGCAAGAGCTATCTTCATTATTTTTCCTTATATGCCGGCTCTTTCGCCGCCAACAACAACGCCCGATTCCAGCTCCAGCAGTTTATCGCTCCAGCCCGCCGCCCAGTTGCGAAGCTCATCCAGTTCCAGCGGCGAGGGAGTTTTGCTTTCTTCATGCGCGGCAATGCGCTCGGCAAGCTGTTTATACACTTTTGCCTGTTCGCTGTCCGGCGCGGCTTCTATTGTTGTTTTGCCTTTTAACTCGGACTGTGTAACTGTAATTGAACGGGGAACATATTGAATAATCTGCGTGCTTGTTCTTGCGGAAAAGTCGTCGATAATATCGCGCGAGTAACCTTGAGAAATTGAGTTTGCGATAATGCCGCCCAAAAGAGCGCCGCCTGAGTTTGAATATTTTTTTATGCCTTTAAATAAATTATTACTGGCATAGATCGACATAAAATCGCCGCTTGATACCGTAAAAACATGCTGAGCGATACCTTCGCGGATAGGAACGGCAAACCCGCCGCAAACTACGTCGCCAAGAACGTCGTAAATAACAAAATCAAGATCAAGTTCGTCAAATATTTTTTGCTGTTTAAATAATTCAACGGCGGTAATAATACCGCGCCCCGCACAGCCGACTCCGGGAGCGGGACCGCCCGCCTCGACGCAGTAGATTCCGTTAAAACCCTTATAAATAACGTCATGCGCGTTTACGGAGCCTTTTTCCCTGAGCGTATCAAGCACGGTGGGAATATACGTACCTTTACGAAGCGTATTGGTACTGTCGGATTTTGGGTCGCACCCAAACTGCATAACCTTATAACCGGCTAAAGAAAGAGCCGCCGACAAGTTGCTGGTAGTCGTAGACTTGCCTATTCCGCCCTTCCCGTATATGGCGATTTGTTTAATGTTTTTTGCCATTCATTTACTCCTTTTCAGTAAAACTATAATACCTAGGTATTTAATAGGTATTGTAATGAAAAGAATTTGATTTGTCAATAGTTTTTTTAAAAAATTTAAATAAAAAAAATATCTATGACATTGAGGGTAAAAACCGCTAAAATATCGATATAAAAGGGCAGTAAAAAGGCATGTTAACATCGACTTTAATGATAGTTTCCCCCATATTAATAGCCGCTATTGGAGGCATGATCTGCGAGCGCGCCGGTGTGGTAAATATCGCTCTTGAGGGGCTTATGTCTTTCGGGGCGATGACCGCCGCCATTACCCACGTGTTTCTGGAGCATAAAACAGGTTTGTCTATTCCTTTGGCGCTTTTTTTTGCCGCTCTGTCCGGCGGGATTTTTTCGCTCATTCACGCGTTTGCTTCTGTAACGCTTAACGCGGATCAAGTAATTTCCGGTACGGGGATTAATCTTCTGGCGAACGGGCTTAACGTATTTATCTGCCAGTTACTGTTCCGCATGGATCGCAGTTTAAGTTACATGCACGGGATACATCTTGGTTTTTTCAGGATTTATCCGACTATATGGATTGCGCTTGTTATTCTGGCGGCTGCTTGGTTTATGCTATACAAACATCCAAGCGGCTTGCGTCTTCGCGCCGCCGGGGAACACCCGCAAGCGCTTGCCGCCGCCGGGGTAAATGTAATAAAGATACGATACATAGCGATAATTATTTCCGGGCTTCTTGCGGGTCTTGCGGGAGCCTGTATTGTCCTTACGCAGGATATTCAATTTACGGTGAACGTAGTTAACGGAAAGGGATTTATCGCTCTTGCCGCGGTTTCATTCGGTCGCTGGCTTCCGTTAGGTGTTTTAGGCGCGAGTTTTTTGTTTGGTTTTTCATCAAGTCTTGCCGTAAATATTTTCAATATAAGAAGTCTTGATTTCATACCTTCCGAAGTTTTTAACATGTTACCGTATCTAATCACATTGCTGACATTGGTTGTCTTCTCAGGGAAAGAACACGCGCCCAGAGCGGTTGGACAGCCTTACGATATATCGAGCGGTTGATACCGAAGATATCTACCACGAACCACACGAACACTCACGAACCAAGAAGGATCAGCGTTTACCACTGTTAGGCGAGTAAGACGAGAATATATGTAGTAAATCTCAGTGCTTTCTAGGTTCGTGCTGGTTCGTGTGGTTCGTGGTAAAAAATTCTTCTCTCTTGGTTCGTGGTAATTCTATTTAAGCACAACTTCCGTTCGCCCGTAGCCGCCCAGTTCGGGGCGAGAGAAATAAAACTCCCCTACCGCGGGATGTTTTCGTAAGTAGTCATGTACGCCCTGCCGCAGAATACCTTCCCCCTTCCCGTGAATGATAGCGAAATGTTTCATACCGAAAAGCACCGCCGCGTCAACCTGTTTGCGGACAGCTTCCATCGCGTCCTCAAAACGCATTCCGCGAATCATTATTTCGTAAGCCGCCCCGCTTGTCGCGCCGTACTCCGCTTCCCATGACTTAAACGCGCTTTTTTTGCCGCCTGAGGATTTATCGGAAGTTTTTGCGTCAGATTTCGCGCTTTCCGCGGGGATAAGTTCGCTTTCCGGAAAACTTATTTTAAGCGAACCGATTTTTACCAGCCATGAAATGTCCGCGTCCTCCGCGGAGCGAACGCTTTTTTTGTCCGCGCGGATAATTACTCCGCGCTGTTTCGATTTCCCGGCAAAAACTTCCGCGCCGGGGGCAAAAACGGAATCGTTTTCTTCGGCGGCGTTTCCGTCGGCGCGGGAAGAGCCATGACGTTTTTCTTTGGTTAATTTGCGGATGGCGCGTTCTTCGGCTTCCAGCGTTTCGCTCTCCGTTTCCGCGTTACGCGCAAGTTCGTTTAAAAACTCTTTTACTTTAAGTGTCTTCTCGCGGTCTACTTCGCCCTCTTTTAATTCGCGCACAAGGTTTTCAAGTGTTTTCCTGCTTTCGCTCAGGAATTGCTGGAGTTTTCCCACAGATTCGCGCTTTAATTCCGCTTCCTTCTGGCGCAGTTGCAATTCTTTTAAATCGGCTTTTCTTTTTTCTTCCGTTAATTTGTTTTGCTCTATCGTACTCTTTTTTTCAAGCCCTGCAAGTTCCCTTTGTTTTTCCTCAAGACTTTTTATCATCTGGGAAACATCGGACTTTTCTTCATCAATGTAACTTCTCGCCTTGGTTACAATTTCAGAGTTAAGACCGTTGGACAGCGCGATATCTAACGCTCTGCTTTCGCCGGGCAGTCCGTTAATAATTTTGTAGGTGGGCGATAATGTATGCGCGTCAAATTCCACGGACGCGTTTTCTACGCCCTGCCTTGTGTAGCCGTAATGTTTTAAAATCCCGTGGTGAGTTGTAATGATCATTCTTGCGTTTTTTTCTATCAAGTAATCTAAAACCGCCATTGCTATTGCGCCGCCTTCCTGCGGGTCTGTTCCCGAGCCAAGCTCGTCAAGCAGAATTAGAGAGTTTTCCGTCGCGTGCGTTGTTATTCCCGATATGTTCGTAATGTGGGCGGAAAAAGTTGAAAGAGACTGATTAATCGATTGCTCATCTCCGATGTCTGCGAATATTCCGTCGAAAATGGGAAGGACGCTCCCTTCGTCAAGCGGCAGGGCAAGAGCGCTCTGATTCATCATGGCAAAAAGACCGAGTGTTTTTAACGCTACCGTTTTTCCGCCCGTGTTGGGACCTGTGATGATTAATGTGCGGATAGAACTGCCCATTTCTATATTGATTGGAACTGCTTTTTTTAACATAGGGTGGCGCGCCTGTTTTAACAAAAGACTTTGCCTCGCGTCCGTATTAAGAGCGAAGTGCCCTTTGGTTTCCGCCGAATACCTTGCCTTTGCTCTAAGACACTCAAGCTCGATAATCGTTTGGTGAAAATTTTTTAAACTCTCCGCGTGAATGGAAATATTTTCCGTAAGCTCGCGCAGGATTTTTTGCACTTCCGCGTCCAAATTCCTTTTTTCCACTAAAATTTCATTGTTTTTATCCACAACATCAAGCGGTTCCACAAAGACTGTCTGCCCGCTGGACGACACTTCATGCAAAATGCCGGGAATTCTTCCGCGAAAATTCACTTTTACCGCAAGCACAGCCCTTCCGTCCCTTTGCGACGGCAGCGGCGATTGCAGCATACGCTTATAATCCTCGTTTGAAGAATAACGCGACACCGCTTTTTCAAGCTCTTTTTCCAAAGAGTTAATACGTTTTTTTATGGCGCGTAACGCCGGAAGATCGCGCAAATTGCCTTCTCTGTCGATTATTTTGAAAATTTCCGCAGAAATGGGAGCGCAGGCGGGTAAATTTTCCAGCAGGGAAAAAAGCGCGTTTTTGCCCTCCGTTGGCTGTTCCCTGTTTTCATTTTTTTCCCTAATTATCCACTTTGTAAATTCATCCGCGCGCTCGACAAAAAGCCCTACGGCTAAAATTTCGTCAAGAGCCAAAACCGCGCCCTCTGTTTCAATTTTCGGGATTAAAAAACCGATAGACGGCAGTCCCAAATGCGGTTCGTCATTGCGCGTTTTAAGCAATGTAAAAATCGCGTGTACCATCGACTTTATTTTTTCGATTGAATCGTCGTAAACAGGCGATGAATTTCTTATTATCGCCGCCGCTTCTTCGCTGACAGAAAGATTTGCCGCTTTCTCCATTATTTGCGGATATTCAAGAAGGGCTTGGGTTTTTTCCATCAATGTTTGTTTGTTAATCAATTCTTTAGTCGTCATTGTCTTTCCCTTCAAGGTCGTCGATTATCCGCAGAAAACTTTCGTATCTGTCCTCGTGGATAACGCCGGCGTGAACCGCCTCCATTATTTTACAGCCTATTTCCGTTCTGTGAGAACATGAAAGTCCGTAACTGCACTTACCGGCAAGCGGCGCGAATTCGCGAAGATAATTTATCACCTCGCTTGAATCTATCCTGTCCGGAATAAAACGGCGCACTCCCGGCGTGTCGATAAAACTTGTTCCGTCCGTTAGCTGAAACATATACGACATTGTGGTTGTGTGAACGCCCCTGTCGTACTTTTCGTTCAGTTCCCCTTCCTTTATCCCAAGCCCCGGCTCCAGCGCGTTTATAATACTCGATTTCCCCACTCCCGACTGCCCCGCAAGAACGCAGATTTTTCCGCTGATAACCTGCCGCAGTTCGTCAAAACCTTCGTGTGTTTTCGCTGAAATACGCAGAACCTTGTAACCAATGCGGCTGTATTCCTCAAGACGCTCGTCAACGTCAATGTCGTCATATTCAATATCAATTTTATTGCAGATAACGATTGCTTCTATTCCGGCGACGTCCGCCTGCAAAAGAACCCTGTCAAGAAAACGGGGACGGAACGGGGGAGACGCCGGAGTGCAAATGCAAAGCACAAGATCCACATTCGCCGCAAGAAGTTGGCTCGCACTGCCTTTTTGGTTAAAGCGGCTGAAAAAATTGCGTCTTTCTTCCACAGAGAGAATCATCGCGGTATCTGCGTCTTTTTCGCGCTCTACTACAATCCAGTCTCCGGGGGCGATTGGATTGTACAAATCATCGCCGCCTTTTAAAACTTTTCCTTTTATTCTGCACTCAAGCTCTTTAAAGCCGTCTTCGGTCTCTATACGCGCGGTGATGATGTTTCGGGAACCGCGAATAACAAGTCCTTTTAAAATTTCCGTATTTTTCATAGTTCGTCTAATAAATAAAGATCAAAGCCCATTTCTTTTGCGCGGTTCTTCCATGAAACTTCCGCAGGCTTGCGTCCCGTCAACACCAACCTGTTAACAGGCTGAAAATTTTTTTCCGCTCTCAGCGCGCCGGAATTTTCGTCCAGCAAGTACTCAATTCTCTTTGTAACCCCGTCAAGAGAATTAAATATCCTGATAAACGGAGCCGCCTCTCTTTGAAATTCATCGAGTAAAAATAAAAAATGAGTACAGCCAAGCACAAGAGAATCCGCTCCTTCGGCGCGAAAAAGCTCGATATATTTTTTTACGATTTCTTTCTTTTCCTTTTCATCAGCCGTGTCAAAACGCTCCTCGACAAATTCAACCAAATCCGGCGCGGCAATGCCTTTTATTTCGCATTTTTTATCACATTCGTCGGCAAGATTTTGATTGTACGGGTCTTCGATTGTCCGCGCCGTGCCCAAAACCCCTACTTTTCCGCTTTTTGAAGCGTTAGCCGCAGGTTTTATCGCGGGAACTGTTCCCACAAAGGGAATGTCGGGAAAATGCTGTCTTAACCGCTCAATGGAAGAAACTGTCGCGGAATTACAGGCAAGTACGATTATTTTGGGATCTGCCGCTTTTAAAAGTTTTTCTGTTAAAGCGATCAATATTGACGATAACTCGTCCTTATTGCGCTGTCCGTAGGGAAAATTTTCCCTGTCCGCGAGATAGCAGACTTCTTCCAGCGGATTGCGTTTTAAAAAATCATTGCAGTAGGGGAGTCCGCCAATACCTGAATCAATAAATAAAATCGGTCTTATATCCATAATTAATTAAATAAATTGTCAAACGCCGTCTTGGCGTCGTTAGCTTTTCCGTTTTTCTGTCCCGCGGTTTTAGCGCGGTATTTTTGATCGAGCGAAAACCAGTCGCAGAAATTTGCGCGTTCTTTATCCGCCTGCGGTTCCGCGCTTGATTCTTTGCAGTCTCCGCGCGAGCCGGGAAGGAAAAAACGGCAATTTTTACAGGAACGCAGATCTTTACCGCAATGAGTACAGCGCAAAGAGCGCCCGATAGGTTCGGGATCGGTTATTATTTCTCCGCAATACCAGCACATGTCAATATTTTAACTATTACAAGACTGGTTGTAAAGGGAAAAAAGGTTTATAATTATAGTATGTTTACCGTAAAACCATGCGCCGCGGGTTGCGGAAGACCGGCAATCACAGGTAATAATCTTTGCTTTGTCCATCAGGCGAATCCTGAACAGGAATATGAGCGTATTTGCGCGTACATACAGGAAAATAATACGGTAAAAGACATTGTCATATCCGGTATGCGTTTTGAGGAAACCGATTTTTCCAATCATCATTTTTACGGCTGTAATTTTCAGGACACAACTTTTTTTAATTGTAATTTTTCAGGCGTTAAACTCAGAATGGATTTTTTTGACTTTGCCGAATTTATCGACTGTGATTTTTCCGGAGCCGATATTCAATTTATTTCCTTTGCCGGCGCGGGTTTTCAGAAATGCAATTTTGAGGGCACTGAGCTTGTGCATGTTAATTTTGAGGGTACGGCGATTAATAACGTATCGTTTGATAATTCAAATTTGTACAACAGCAGATTTATAAGCGCCGAATTATTTAAAACTTCTTTTGTAAACTGTAATTTAAAGAGGGTGTATTTCGCGAGCGCGAAACAAAAAGAAGTGGTATTTAAATCGTCTAACACGGCGGAAGCTTTGTTTGAAATGGAAGAAGAATGAAATTATTTTTTCAATACTGCTCGTATGGTTTCAGTAATTGCTACATTCTGGGAATGGATAATGCCGTCAAAAACCAGCCGAATGCCGCGATTATAATTGATCCGGGAAGTATGGAAAAAAGCGTTTTGGATATAATAGAAAATAATAATTTCGATTTAAAAGCCGCGCTGATAACGCATGAACATTTAAACCATGTTCAGGGACTTCGGACGTTAAACAAAATTTATAACGCGGGAGTTATCGCCATAAACCAAAACATTATGGACCAAAAAACAACAAGGATAAAAGACGGCGATAAACTGATTGTCGGCGGTTTTACCATCGACGTTATTTCCATACCGGGACATTCCGCCGATTCCGTTGTTTATAAAATAGGAGACATGCTTTTTACAGGCGACGTTCTTACCGCCGGTCTTGTGGGAAGCACCGCAAGCGCTTACGGAGCGGCAACGCAGATGAACAAACTGCGAAGCCGTCTTCTTTCTCTCCCCGGCGATTATGTCGTTCTCCCCGGACACGGACCGCCCTCAACCCTGGAAGCCGAAAGGCGCTACAATGTGGACATTTTCAAATACGATCAAAGCCGCACCAAGCGCCCCGTCTTTAGGGTAGAGATTTAACGTTTAAATTTCAACGAATCCAGCGCGGCGTCGTTTCTTATTATTCCAAACCAAAGTTCATCGGTTGCCTTTTCACGTAACACTTTGTAGAACGCCGCAATGTCGCCTACCGCCGTCCCGTTTATCGCCGTTATTCTGTCGCCCTGCCTTAAACCGACAATATCGGCGGGACTTCCCGATATAACCTGCGCGACAAATAAACCTTTAGCGTCCTTATCAAGTTCCATACTCTGCCTGATTTGATCATTCAACGGCACAACCGTTACGCCGGGCCAAAGTTTTTTGTTATCCGAAGCGACTTGATCCGTGCGGACTTCGATTTTCACTTGTATTTCTTTTACCTGCTTGTCGCGGATAACCGTAAATTTCGCGTTATCGCCGGGTTTTAAGTCGCCGACAATCATCTGAAGCTGTTGAATACCTCTGGCTTCCTTGCCGTTGACGTGCGTGATAAAGTCGCCCGGTTTTATACCGCCCTTGTCGGCGGGAGAGCCGAGGAACACCTGAGCGGCAAGAGCGCCGCGTTTGTTTTCAATGCCAAGACTTGCTGTTGTCTCTTTGGTTGCTTCCATTAGTGAAACGCCGAGCCATCCGTATCTTGTGGTTCCCGTACTTATAAATTCATCGATAGAGCGTTTAACATTGTTAATCGGAATCGCAAAACCAAGCCCGACGCTTCCGCCGCCTGAAAGATTACTCGCTATCCATGTGTTAATCCCGATTACCTCTCCCCTGATGTTGACAAGGGGACCGCCCGAATTCCCCTGATTAATGGGCGCGTCCGTCTGAATAAAATCGTTGATATTGCCGCCCGGTCCGCCCGTGCGTCCCACCGCGCTCACAATTCCCATCGTTACAGAAAATGAAAATTGCTCGCCTAACGGGTTGCCGATAGCAATCGCCCAGTCGCCGACCGTAACGCTGTCGGAATCGCCCAAAGACGCGAGAGGGTAGGAGTCATTGGTTTTAAATGAAACCATCGCCAAGTCTTTACGCTCGTCTTTACCGACCAACTGCGCGGAGTATTCCTTGCCGTCTTTTGTCGCGACAGTGATCTCGTTCGCGTCGTCTACGACATGGTTATTTGTAAGCGCGTAATAAACCCCGTCCTTGTTCCGCACAATTATTCCAGAGCCGAGCCCCTGGGATCGATATTCCCTATCCCTGTCGCTTGGTTCCCTATCGCGCGGACCAAAGAAGAATTCCCAGGGTATACCGTTAAAGTTGGGAGACTGTTGTTTTCTGACGGAAACAGTTTTTAATTCGATAACAGAAGGCAGCATTTTTTCCGCCACCGCGTGGAAAGTGGTTTGCACCGCTTCCGCCACCGCGAGCGAATCTTCCGGAATGACCACCTTACTTTCCTGCGCTTTTGCGCGCGATCCCGGCGTAGAGCAGGAAAACGATAAAAACGCCAAAGAAAAGCCAAAAATGGCGCCGATTAAGACCAGATTAAAAACTAAAAGGTTCTTAGAAGATAGTTTTTGCATTATGTTCATAATGACTCCTGTGAATAAGAATTTGTCCTTTATATTATCAAAAATACAAACATATTAATAGTTACAAAATCCTACTACAAATCGTTTTTTTCATAGAAGAATTTTACCGCGCTTGGTTCCTTACTTGGCTCCTTATACGACATCTAAAGCAAATTGCAAATTTTAATCTATTTTTCCAAATATTTCTTTAGATATTAATTCTCTAAGGGCAGTTAATTTCTCCGGAAAAATATCAAAAAATTTTTCGGAAACAAGTGTTTCTTGCGCTACATGCTCAAAAGTTATATCGCCAGTTTCCCTAAAATGTCTGCAAATTGGTATTATTGCATTAACCATTCTATCATATGGAAGAATCAAGTCTTGGTATAAATTGAAATAATTCAAACTGTCATTTCCTCCGTATCGGAAATGCTCTTTATCAAATATTGACGGAGAAGTTCCGATTTTTACCCCTGAAACCGGAACACGTTTAAGCTCTTCTGCGGTTTTTAATGATTTCATAAATTTTTCATGGCTTATGGTTCTGAAATCTTCTCTGGCAACAGTAAACCGTCCACTTGTAAACGCCCGAATTATTGCGATAAGATGAGAAACCTCATGGCAATACAATTCTCTTCGCCGACAACAATCTTCAAGACAATGTTTGTCTTTTGTATCAAGCCATTTTTTCAGCGCTTTTTCATATTTTTGTTTGATTGAAATTACAATTCCAATTTTTTTACTGTCTTTTGGTGAGTATGTTGAACAACTAGCATCATAAGGGGAGTTATCATTTTTATCATAAATAAAAAAAAACTCGAAGTTATCTTTGATATATTGAGGAGGATTTATTTTGTTTAAATCCAATGCAATACACGGCTCATCTATAGGAGTATCAAAAGGTATCAGTTTTAAAATATCAAGTAACGACCATAAGGTGAAATCAATCTCCATAAAATTCTATTGACCAGCCTCACGCATTTTCTTATCAAGGAAATGTTTATTTTCGGATATAATATCCAACGTGTGTTCATAACATTCAAGGCTGTCAGCAGATTCCGATCCGCTGAAATTAATATCCAATACTCCCAATTCTTCAGCCCTTTCTCGAATTGCAACAAATCTAGCTTTGTCTTCTTCGGTAAATGTTTCCTTTAAAACCGAGACATTACTCATAAAACCCTTCCTTCATTAATTTCCTTATACTTAAATACTAAACGAAAATAAAGAATAGGACAAGTATTTTTTAAAGTCTATGGCGATTATTACCATAAAAATGCCGCTATTTAGCCCTTTTTTCAAGACAAAACCTCGAAAATGTCTCCCGGAGCGCACGTCCAGGACGCTCCTCCTCTAGCTCTTACTAAAAATCTACCGCAACCCACTCCCAACGTCAATGATAAAAAAAATAAAAATTCTTTAAAAAAATAATTTTTCTGTCAAGCGCCACGCATATTCGCGCCATATATAAGCGAACCTTCTTTTATGAAGGTTCAGAAAAAACTATCTGGTTTGAGGTGGAGCAATGGATGAAAAAAAGCGGCAGAACAAAATTAAAAATCTTAAGAAATGGGTTTCTGAAAAAGGTATAAATAAACCTTTTGAAAAAGAATCTATTGGCAAAGTTGCGGAATGGCTGATTAATAATGCCAAAGAAGTAGGAATTGACATAAAAGGATTTGAACATGAAATAACGAACTATTTTATTAATCATGTTTTAAAAAGACATAGTGATCCTGACACAGAAGAATCACTTAGGCAAATTGCAGTAAAAGAAGATGATTTTAATAACATCGCGGATATAGTTAAAAATCCTGATTATGCGATTATTGGAGCAAAAAGAAAGGGAGAAGATGTTTTATTTTACGCAAAAAAAATGGAAGACGGATCGACCATTTATTTAGAAGAAGTATTAAATGGCAAAAAAAATAAAACTCTTCGCAGTAAGACTTTATTCAGGAAAAAAGATGATATAGATGATAAGGATACTTTCCTGAAAATTGCTTCAGGAGATGGAAAAACCGACTTATCAAAAATAAAGACAGTTAGTCTCCATCGCGCTGGAGGCAATCCCAGCTTTGCACCGGATAAACCGGCGGCAGATGCCACTTCCACCCTCGGCGTAGACCAACTGTCTAATAATAACTTACCGCAAACTCCCTTCAATGTCAAGGATAAAAATAAATCTAAAGGTTAAACAATGGAAAAAGAACAAACAGAAAAACTGGTTTCTCTCAAAAAACGCCTGAAAAGAAAATTTATTGAAATGGCGCTATGTATCAGACATTATCAAACCCTATAGTTATTATAAAAAATGACGATAATGAGAGAAAAGCAAAATTATTTTCAAAATCATTTAAGGATGATAATGGAGAAATAAAAGGAGCATTGTCCGCTGTTGTTGTTATAGACGGGGTAAATGTCGCTATATCAACTCATAGAAGAGATATTAATAACATATTAAATAAAATAAAAAAACCCGCTGATTTGCTTTATGAAAAACAAACCAGCGGGGTTGCGGGGACGGCTGGGTCCTGATCCTTATTCCCTGAATCTAGCCATTTCTGACGACACCCAGTCACTGGATAGGAAATTACCTATCAAATAAAATCTACCACAACTCAACCCACAACGTCAATTACAAAAAAAAATTTTCTGCACTCATTGCTTCTCTCATTTTAATTCGGCGTAAAAAATAAAAAAAAATTCAATCTTCGGTCAAGCGCCCTGCATGTGCGCGCCATATATATGTGTGGAAAAAAAATAAAAAATATTTCGTGTAATGTGTTATGTGTTCTTTATTTTTATTGATAAAAATAATTTTTTGCCCACTCCCATAGAAAAAAATATAATCCTATGTATTTTAAGGGGTAGGTAAATTTACCTACCCTAAAATAGGTAATATCCCCTATAGGCAAAATTATCCTGTGACGGTATATTTTACATAAGGGAAAACGACCCTTTAAATCAAACCCTCGTATGGGGGAAAAATGTCCTTTAGGAGGAATGAATTATGTTGAAAAAATGTGTTGTGATCATGGTGTTATTCGCCTTGGTTGCAGGAGCTGCGTTCGCACAG
>Ga0268262_10000742_pt1 | contig 42274 bp, 36 predicted proteins | sample TergutNc150P3_FD_190354 | JGI IMG/M metagenome (GOLD analysis project Ga0268262, IMG submission 190354) | Nasutitermes corniger P3 segment gut microbial community from laboratory colony in Florida, USA - Nc150 P3 (SPAdes) (version 2) | ecosystem: Host-associated > Arthropoda: Insects >...
CGTAAGCGTTGGAGCCATATCCGCTAGAATTTCAGCAATGAGTTTTTCTTTCATTTTTCCTTCCTTATATTAGTAAAATCTAACAATATAATCGGTTGGTAGTTTGAAGGCGGTAAATCATCATTTAGAACAGATAGCTCAGGCGATCTTCAAGTCGTGGTTCGTGGATTTTGAGCCTTGGGGTGGGGTTATGCCTGAAGATTGGCGAGAGGGAACATTAGGAGATTATAGCATTGTAAAATCGGGTTTTGCTTTTAAAAGCTCTTGGTGGCAAGAACAAGGGGTAAAAGTTATCAAAATCAAGAACATTACAGAGAGTGGTCTTAATTTCTCTGATTGTTCCTTTGTTTCCAATGATAAAGTGTCTTATGCAAAAGAATTTATCGCTACCGCAGGTGATTTGCTGATTGCAATGACAGGCGCTACTATTGGAAAATTTGCCATTGTTCCTCAACACGATGAAACACTTCTTATTAACCAGCGTGTTGGCAAGTTTTTTTTAGGAGTAAACCCTCTAGATAAATTGCCGTTCCTTTGGTGCTTGCTAAAACAAGATGAAGTATTTAACGAAATTGTTAATCGTGGACAAGGAAGTGCTCAACCCAATATTAGTCCAACAGACATAATGACAATATCGGTCATTATTCTGTCTGATGAAGTTTTAGCAGATTTCAACGGTAATTTACATGCTTGTTTTGAAACAATTATAACTAATGCCAAAGAAAATGAACATCTTGCCACTCTCCGCGACACTCTTTTACCTCGCCTAATGTCCGGCGAATTGTCCGTTTCTGACATTGTTGACGTTAAATGATGATTTACCGCTTTAACATATTATGGTAAAATCAAACAAAGGTGGTATTTCTGTGGCATATACCGAAGCCAACTACGAAAACGCAGTGATTGAGCTATTTCACAATACTTTAGGTTATACATACGTTTACGGTCCTGATATAGCGCGTGATTACTCCGATCCACTCTACACAGACGAACTTTTGCCAGCCTTACAGAAAATCAACTCAAAATTGCCGGAAGCCGCAATTACCGAGGCAATCTATAAACTGCGTAATTTTGAAGGCGGCACGGTATTGCAAAAGAATATCCAGTTTATGGACTACCTTCAAAATGGCGTTTCGGTAAATTACTACGACAAAGGCGAACAACATGCCTCGCTTGTAAATCTTGTGGATTATCAAAATGTAAGTCGTAATGCCTTTACGGTTGCCAATCAATGGACGATTACGGAAAACAGCGAAAAACGACCGGATGTTATCGTATTTCTGAATGGTCTGCCTGTAGTCATCTTTGAGTTAAAGTCACCCTCCCGCGAAGAAACCGACGTTTCCGAAGCCTATCGTCAATTACGAAACTATATGCACGAGATACCTTCCTTGTTTGTTTACAACGCATTTCTTGTGATGAGTGACCAAGCCATGTCAAAAGCCGGAACTATCACATCAAGTGAAGACCGCTTTATGGAATGGAAGACAAAAGATGGCAGCTATGAAAATACACAATACGCTCAGTTTGATACCTTCTTTGAGGGAATGTTCGACAAAGCGCGACTGCTTGATCTAATCAAGAACTTCATTTGTTTTTCTGACGATACAAAAATACTCGGCGCATATCACCAATATTTCGCCGTGCGGAAAGCGGTAGCCTCTACCACAAAGGCAACAAAAACTGACGGCAAAGGCGGCGTATTCTGGCATACGCAAGGCAGCGGTAAATCGCTGTCGATGGTTTTTTACGCACATTTATTACAGGAAGCGTTGAACTCGCCAACCATTGTCATGTTGACAGACCGTAACGATCTTGATGATCAGTTATTCGAGCAATTCGCAAAATGCTCGGCTTTTTTGAGGCAAAATCCACAGCAAGCCGAAAGCCGTATTCACCTGAAAGAATTGCTTGCGGGAAGGCAAGCAAACGGCATTATTTTTACAACAATGCAGAAGTTTGAAGAATCAACAGAGTCTCTCTCCGAACGGCGAAACATTGTTGTTATGGCTGATGAAGCTCATCGTGGACAGTACGGACTGGAAGAAAAAATCCGCCTTGTGAAAAACAAAGCGGGTGAAGAAGAAGCAAAAGTTATCATTGGAACGGCTCGTATTATTCGCGACAGTTTGCCCAACGCAACTTACATAGGATTCACAGGTACGCCAATTTCAAGCAAAGACCGATCCACCATAGAAGTCTTTGGAAATTATATCGACATCTACGATATGACCCAAGCTGTAGAAGACGGCGCAACACGCCCTGTGTATTATGAAAGCCGTGTTATCCACCTGAAACTGGACGAAGACATCCTGCGGCTCATTGATGCCGAGTATGACATCATGGCGCAAAACGCCGAGCCGTATGCTATCGAAAAAAGCAAGAAAGAACTCAGCCAGATGGAATCCATCCTCGGTGCGGAGGAGACTATTACCGCATTATGTGAAGACATCGTCAAGCATTACGAGGATAATCGCCAGTACGAACTAACAGGCAAGGCAATGATTGTTGCCTATTCCCGCCCGATTGCGATTAAAATTTATCGTAAACTGTTGCAAATGCGTCCTGGATGGGCAGAGAAAATCGGGGCGGTTATGACTTCCGCCAATAACGACCCTGAAGATTGGCAAGAAATAATTGGTAACAAGTACCATAAGATTGAAATGGCAAAAAAATTCAAGGATGACAGTTCGCCATTAAAAATCGCTATTGTTGTAGATATGTGGTTGACAGGTTTCGATGTACCGTCTCTTGCCACAATGTATGTTTATAAACCAATGTCAGGACTCAATCTAATGCAGGCAATCGCCCGTGTAAACCGTGTCTTCTCTCATAAAATTGGCGACACAGTAGTCTACAAAGAAGGTGGATTGGTTGTTGATTATGTTGGTATTGCTTCCGCATTGAAACAGGCGATGAACGATTACACTAACCGTGATAAGAACAACTATGGTGATACCGATGTAGCTAAAACTGCTCTACCAAAGTTTATTGAAAAACTGGAGGTTTGCCGAACATTATTCCACGGTTTTGATTATTCAGTATTTATGACAACCGATAGCGATCTTGTACGTGCGAAAACCATCACGGGTGGTGTAAACTTCCTGTCGAGTATAGAAAAACCAAAACTTGGTGCTGTTAAGAAAAACTATGACAGACAAGGTTCAATGGCAGCCGAATCATCAATAGAATACGCTGAAACGCCTAACAAGAAGGATTTGTTCATAAAAGAGGCTATGCTTCTTCGGCAAGCATTGTCACTCTGCCGTTCACTGCTTACAGAAAAACAGCGATTTGAAGCGGCATATTTTGAGGCAGTACGCACCCTTCTTACCCGCATTACAGGAGTTGGCAAGCCTTTGTCACTAAAAGAAATAAATGACCGTATCAATGAATTATTGAAAGCAAGTATTCAAAGTAAAGGAGTGATTAACCTATTCGCAAATGAAGAATTCTCTCTATTCGATCCAAAGTTTCTTGAGGAAATTGCCAAAATGAAGGAACGTAATATCGCGGTCGAGATTTTGAGAAAATTGCTTGCCGAACAAGTATCTATCTATCGCAGAACAAACCTTGTTAAATCAGAGAAATTTTCCGAAATGCTATCTCGTTCAATGAAGGCGTATATAAACGGTATGATTTCCAATGAACAAGTCATCGCCGAATTGTTAAAGATGGCGAAAGATATGGCAAATGCCCACGCAGAAGGCGATGCACTCGGTCTGAATGACGAGGAATTAGCATTCTATGACGCACTGACTCACCCCGAAGCTGTTAAAGATTTTTATCAGAACGAAGAACTTGTGACGATGACTCATGAACTCACAGACTTGCTTCGCAATAATCGCACCATTGATTGGCAAAAAAAAGAATCAGCCCGCGCCGGTATGCGGCGTATGGTCAAAAAACTGTTAAAAAGGTACAAATATCCGCCGGATGGCATGGAAGACGCAATCGCCACCGTGATTGGTCAGTGTGAAATGTGGGTGGATAATTAAAAGTTTTCATATTTCTTGTGGATTTATTCTTTTGTTACAGTTTTTTATAATAATCCATGATTTTATTAGCTACCAATTTTTGTCTTTCTATAAGGAAATCGTTATAATCATCTATTGTTTTATTTTCCATACCGTTAGGTATACAATGCATACTAAAGTTATGTTTTAATTCGGCAGGGTCTACTATCGCTCCATATTGAGAAATACCTTTTTTACAGTTTTCAATTATTTCTGAAAAGTATTCTTTGGGGGATCTATCTCTTATGGCAATATTTATTTCGCTTTGCATCATCACATAATTTGCAATCTGATTGTATTTTCCCCTTTGTAAACCATTTTTTTTCAAATAGTTCTTAGGAAAAATATGATGAATATCTCCCTTATGGGTAATTAAGTCTCCAACAGTTATATCTCGTGACAAAAAACCTTTATCATTTGCTTTTACCTGAGAAGCTAAATAAACACCAAATAGCGGACTAGAAGCAACGGATGTATCCATTCGTTGTAGTAACCCTGCTGTCCAAAAAGCATCGGAAAGCTGGGATTCTTCTACTTCTGATAAATATCGTTCTATGCCAAGTTCATTTATCCTTCGGACATCCAGATCGAATTGTGACTCTGGTGAACTTGAATATCTTCCAGTGAGTATAGACATAACTAACCATCTTCTAACAAAACTTTCTATTTTTGCAGGATTCATTTTAATAGAAATAGATAAAAGATAAAGAATATAAGCAAAATTTATTACGTTTTGCGAATTGATCATTGAGGGATCGATAAATCCAGCAGAACGAACAATCATAATAAATCTTTGGAAATTTGTTTTGTTCATAAATTTCATGATACCAGTTTCAAGCTTCTTAAATGAATTTTCCGCAATTGTTTCTTCATAAGTACGAGTTTCAAAATTTCTTCCTGACAACAACGCAACCAGATCTTGTAATCGTCCACGTTTAAATTCGGAAGTAAATGAGACTCGAAGCATATCTGTATATAAAGGACAATATAGATCGTCATTTTCATCTTTGAGCCATGACATTGTGGTAAAATAATTGGTATTTACAAAATCTTGATCCGTTGTTTTTATTTGATGATAGAATTCAGGAGCAGTAGCCAAATGACAAAAATAATCTATAGTTTTCCGTAGGGTATTCCCTCCATAAGTTTCATTGGCTGATATTTTTGACATTGCAAAATCAGCTTGGCTTAATGGTGAACCCTGAGAATTAATACGGATAAATATATCTGTTACAGTTTCAATATCCAATTCTGAATTAAGCTCTATTAGACCGATCAAATTGCCCTCTATTGACTTTACTGATGTAAGAGTTTCAAATATCTCACTTTCAATTGCTTCATTGTTTAAAAGACAATAATTCTTAACCAAATTGAACATATTAACATCTGGTTTAAGAAGAAGAGAAATATCTGGTATCCATGCATTATCTTTTTGAATGGCTGGGTTGGAAACTTCAAATTGTTTTTTCTTAGGGTGAAATGCAATAGTGATGCGTGTTTGTTTATACTCATCATTGATAACTTCTTCTCCTAACAAAGCTGCCATAAGAGCTGTAACTCTTTGTTGTCCGTCTATGAGAATTTTTTTTCCTGTAGATGTCGTCCCATCTTTTAGGCGAATAGTTGGATTTTGCCATGCAATTAAATACCCTATAGGATACCCTTGATAGAGGCTGTCAATTAAATCTCGAACTTTAGTACTACCCCATACAAATGGTCTCTGGATTTCTGGAATAGCGATTTCTTTTGCTTTAATCCAACTAAGAATAATAGATATAGGATGCTGGTTCACTGAATACTTATATTTACTCACAATTTTCTCCTGATAGTCAAAATGGTTAAATTAACATCTCTCTTACTAACAATAAGCCTTGAATTCACATACTTGCTCTCAACAGATTAAAGCTTGTCATCTTCGATAGTATTATGTATTATACCTCAATATAAAGATATATTCAATTCAATAAAAATAACCCAACCACTATCCTATCGATCCCCCCCAACAACCCCCTCCACCTTCACCCCATACCCAACCGGAATCGCAACCACTTTCAATCGCGATTTCTCTCCAGAAACAAGCCGTAAATCCCTTTTGGGGCAGCCAAGTGTTTTGGATAAAAAATTTAACATTTCGGCGTTTGCCTTACCGTCTTCGGGGGCGGCGGCAAGCCGTATCCGCAGGTGGCCGTCTTTAACTCCCGCTAATTCTGCTTTTGAAGCGCCGGGGGTTGCCTTTATCTCCAGACGAATCGTATAAAAACCTGATAACGCTTTTCCACTTATACACCCCTCCTATGAAAATATTTTTGTTTTATTCCACCCACTTATAACGCTCTTTAAGATCATTTCCCCAACTCATGGGTATTATTTTATCATGCTGCAACCTGCCCACAACAATACCGGGCGCAATACCGATTCGTGTGGCAAACCTTTTTATCTGCGGTATTGTCGGTTTATAAGCAGATGCAAGAAAGTCTGATAACTCTTTCGGCGGTATTAACATATCCTGCGCAAAAGCATCTGCTTCATTTTCTTTTTCATCTTCTTGTCCATGACCTTCAATATACAGTTCTCTGTGCGAATGTTTAATAATGTGGCAGGCTTCGTGAAAAAAAGTAAACCAGAGCTGGTCATTGCTTTTACCATATAAACTTAACTGCATGATATATTTGTCATTAAGCCGACGTGTTGCGCCGTAAATGCCAAGTTTGGGTAGAGCACGAACAAAGACAACAGCAATTCCGGCAGAGGCGCAGATTAATTCAAGTTTTGGAACAAATACTTTAGATTCTTCGATTGCGGTAAGGGAACGGATTTCAGCAAGACTATTCCGGAATTTTTGTTTATCAAAAGGTTCGCAGCCTTGTTGTTGAGCTTCGATTTCTCCTTCACGCAGCCATGCGGAAATTATAGCTGTGTCTTTTAGAGAACTTTCTTTTTTGCGAAAAACAGCCTGCAATTCACGATCCCATATTATTTCCCACCGCTGCGGAGACGCAATAGCAAAAAAGCGTAATAATGCATCAAGCTGTAAAACTTTTTCTTTATGTTTTTCTATCCAACCGTACTTTGCCATTGTATTTATCGGGAACATATCAAGCCATTGCATATCCTTCTCCAACTGTGCTTTATCGGCAAGGCGTACCTTGTCTTCCTGATACTGTCGTTCAAGGTTACTCCAAAAATGCGCGGGACGACCCAGAGTACGTTCAAACTTTAATGCAGTTTCCGCGGTAATGGCTGATTTTGCCTTTACTATTTCATTTATCGTTTTTTTTGACAAACCTGTCCGATCCGCAAGTGCGGCTTGTGTAATCCCTGCGTACCCAAGATAATCCTCAAGAACCTCGCCCGGAGTAACCAGATAATCGGGAACATATTTATTTGCCGTTTGTATGTTATTCATGGGTATCCTCTATCCCTGTAATCATAATCGCTATAACCTGTTTCCAATCAAGCCCGCCATCACTTTTAGATGGGATAGGCTCGTGATTTGGAACAAAAATAAGCCGATACGGGTGATCCAGATCAACCGATAACTGCCCTTCACGACTCCCTGTCAATTCATGGCACCGTCCGGGACCAGTTTTCGGAGGCCAAAAGTCATACAGACTAGATGCCGCCCTAAGTTCGGCTAACCTGACTTTTATAACCTTTGCCCGACGGCTCCCATGGGTTTTTATGAGCCGTTTTCCTTCGTTAAACTCCTTTTCCAACTTTGTACTCTTAAATGATATATCCAAAACCGCCTCGCTGTCAAGATATATTAACCCAAAAGGTTAATATATACAAGTAAATATTTCCATAAAAATCACCAAAAAACGGTATTCGGCATTGGAGGGCGACCTAAAGCTATTATTTAAGACAGAGCTTTTACTTGGTCTACGTCATGTTAGCTTGTAATAAAAATGCCCTGTACGTTACGCACTTGTTTGCGTACCCTGGCTTACCCTCTTCCCCCAACAATCTCCTCCACTTTCGCTCTGCACCCAACCGGAGGTACGATAGTCTTAAGCCGTGATTTCTCTTCTGAAACAAAGTTTCCTGTCTGAAAAAAGGCAACACGCCCATTTATTAATACAGGGATTAAACCGGAATAACCACACTCCAGCAGAGAAGTTTGGAAAATAGCACGAAGCAAAAGAGAGATAACTTTTATTCCTTTCGATCTTTGTATATACTCTACTTGTGTATGGTACAGGCATTATAGAACTTCGCAAAATTACAGAAAACCAGAGGAAAGCGAAGTATCAGGACAATTACAACGTTTATATCAAAATTGAAGAAATGTCCCGGATCAAGGGCGGAAAAAAAGCAGCATCGGACTTGGTTGCGGATTTCAGAATACACTATAAGAACCGCAAGGCAATGATGGAGATATTAAGTGGGTTTTAGTATATGGACGACACATCCTTATTGATTCTGCAAAATGAAATTGCGGAATTAGAACAAACATTAGCTGATAAAAAACGCCGGTTTGAGGAGCTTAAAACCACTCTTGCTGATCAAGCCACCCGCACTATAATAACACAGGATCCATTATCCAAAAATGAGACGAACAGCCATTCCCCACCGGAAGCTAAAATCGCCCTGTTCCGTTCCCTGTTTAAGGGCCGGGAAGATATATACGCACAACGTTTTGAAAGCAGGAAAACCGGTAAATCGGGCTATCACCCTGTCTGCCGGAATCTATGGATTGAGGGCACTTGTGAAAAATCCAGGACGAGCTGTGGTAACTGTAGCAACCGTTTATTTGAACCGGTAACCGATAAAGTGATCGAAAATCATCTTGCCGGGTTTATCGTCATGGGCGTGTATCCCCTGCTACACAATGAGACCTGCCATTTTTTGGCGATAGATTTTGACAAAAAAACGTGGCAGGAAGATGTCCGGGCTTTTATGGATACCTGCACGACCGAAGGAGTACCTGCCGCTTTGGAACGTTCCCGCTCCGGAAATGGCGCGCATATATGGATTTTTTTTGATAAACCAGTTCCGGCGGTAAAAGCACGAAAACTCGGTTCTTTTTTGATGACACGTACCCTAGATCGCCGTCCTGAGATCGGACTTGATTCATTTGACCGTTTTTTCCCCAATCAAGACACCATGCCCAAAGGCGGTTTCGGTAATTTAATAGCCCTCCCCTTGCAAAAAACCGCGAGGAATAAAAAAAACAGCGTTTTTCTGGATGAGAAAATGCTTCCCTACAATGATCAATGGGTATTCCTCTCTTCTATAAAACGAATGGATGAAAACAAGCTGGACCTGCTTATCCAAAGCGCTGTTCAACAAAATGAACTCTTGCCGGTTATCTCTGATTCGGCGGAGGCTGAGGAAGAAACAAAACCTTGGGAAAAAATATCCGCCGCTTTGCCCACTATTACTGAACCGCTGCCTCAAAAGGTAGACGTAGTGATTGCCGATCAACTCTATATTAATCATACCGGACTTCCGCCGATGTTGCGCAATCGTATTCTGCGGCTTGCCTCTTTCGCAAATCCTGAATTTTACCGTGCCCAGAAAATGAGGCTGCCAATACGGAACAAACCGCGTATTCTCTGTTGTTATGAATTCTTTCCTGTGTATATCGGTCTGCCGGTGGGATGCCTGGACAACCTTATGACACTTCTTGAGCATTATCATATCAAAGCTGAATTACAGGATAAACAGAATCATGGACAACATATTGATATTCGGTTTTTGGGAGAACTTCGGGAAGATCAAAAAGAAGCGTCGAAAAAGCTAATGGCATATAACACGGGGGTACTTTCCGCTTCCACAGCCTTTGGCAAAACTGTTGTTGCTCTGTGGATGACAGCGGAACGAGGAGTAAACACCCTCATCCTGGTTCATAGGAAATTTATTGCCGACCAATGGGTCGAGCGAATAAATCAGTTTTTGGGAATCCCAAAAGCTGATATAGGTTATTACAGCGGGACAAAAAAGAAACGTACCGGAATTATTGATATTGCGGTTATGCAAAGTATTGTAAAGAAAGACAAAGTAGAAGATTGGGTGACAGAATACGGTCAAATCATTGTAGATGAGTGTCATCATATTTCGGCTGTTTCATTTGAGCGGATAATACGGAAATGTCCGGCTCATTATCGTCTGGGTCTTTCAGCGACTGTTATTCGCAAAGACGGACAACATCCTATTGTCATGATGAATTTGGGAGACGTACGCTATTCCAATACTCGCAGTACCGCGCCTTTATTTGCACAAAAAGTATTCCCTCGTTTTACCGGGTTTAACATATCAACTGAAGCAAATATACTTCCCGCTATTCAGGACATATTTCACTGTCTTTACCTGAACAAAGACCGGAACAAACTAATTATTCAGGATATTCTGAACGCACACCATGAAGGCCGGGAATGTCTTGTCTTGAGTGAACGCCTTGAACATTTAGACCTGCTGAAAAATGCTTTGAAGGAATCAATATCATCTCTTTTTGTGTTAAAAGGCGGGCTTGGAAAGAAACAGTTAAAAGCAATCATGGAATCAATTCAAAATACTCCTCCGCGTGAACACAGGATTATTCTTGCCACAGGGAAATATCTGGGAGAAGGCTTCGATTTACCGGATCTTGATACCCTGTTTTTGGTTTTTCCTTTTTCGTGGAAAGGAACGCTTGTACAATATACCGGACGCCTTAACCGTACCTCTTACGGAAAAAAGGAAATACGTGTTTACGATTATGTCGATGAGAAAGTACCGGTATTGTCAAGAATGTATGTTAGACGGCTTAAGGGTTACAAGACTTTGGGATTTACGGTGGGGTAAAATACGGGTTGTGACGTATCCATTACATCGCTACTGACCACAGGATTCATTTCCAATTCATCTTATGAAAAAGTTATTCTTTTGAAAACACCACATCAGGTAAAATAATCTTTATTTCTTCTTCTTTGTCTTTGCCTTGCCAAAAAACAATATGCCTGACGATTGCTCTTGCCGGAGAATAACCTTTCTTTAGTAACTCTTTTATCTGTTCACGAAATTTGGATGAGAATTTTACTACTTGTGTCTTTCCCAAGAAACAACCCGTTTCTTGAATTGATAGTTCTCTGCCACTCACAAGAGAATCTATTTCTTTTTTTCTGTCTGCAAAATAACCTAACGCAACATCACGGTGAGAAAGTTGTAAACTGATTTCATCCAGCACAGGATAATTATTGTTATCAGTTGTTCTCTCAATATTTTTAACATTAATTTTATCAAAAAAAATGTCATTATATAAAATGTGCAGATTTTGTTTTGCCCGCGTTATAGCGACATAAATCTCTCTTTTTCTTGCATCATCCAATTCATAAGAATGGCTTAACGCCAAAAAGACGTTATCAAATTCCCTGCCTTTGGTTTGATGAATCGTAGAAACAAGAATAGAGCCTTCCGAAGCCGATATAAAATCCTCAAGTCTGGATTCACGCACGAACTGCTTAAAATCGCTTTTATACTTTGTTTTGTTATTTGTTTCCTCAAAATCCATGATGAGTTTTTGTGTACCGGGTAAATTATTACTTTCTACATATTTCTTATTGAGGTTATCTTTCGCCTGCCGCCAAATATCATCAGTTATTGTATAACTATTATTATCCTTATCAATGTCATCAATAAAATTTCTAAGCTCCACGAGATTATATAAATTGAAATCATTGTTAGTTTGGATTTTACGGGCAGTAATACCGTGTTTATTTAACAGGCCAACAATATTTAACGCTTCCTCATTGGTCCTTACGATAATACAAGTTGAGCCTGACAGCTTAATATTTTTTATCATGTTTACAACGGGAATCGCGATATTTTCCGAAGATAATTTACAAATGCTGATTTTGCCATTTTCGTTTTTTATTGGCACAATTGGAATTGTTTTAAATCTGTGCGTGATTCCCTTTGCAAATTGATTGGCGAATTCCACAATGTTGGTATTACTGCGATAATTATCGACCAATTCATATTTTTTAGCGTCGGGTTCGTTTAAAAGTGACTCAAAATGCGCGGAACTTGACCCCCTCCATTCATATATATTTTGATCGTCATCGCCAACGGCAATTACGCGCAAATTGTCATTCTCCTTCATCAAGGCTTTAACCAGCAAATATTCAGGCTCGCTCATATCCTGCGCTTCGTCTATAACCAATACAGTCTTTGTGAGCTTTGTCCGATCTTCTTCTCCGGCGTTAATTTTTTCGAGTGTATGTTTGATAATGATATCCGACTTTTCTATACTGCCAACTTTCCCAAGAAGATCAAAACAGTAAGAATGAAAAGTCATAATTTGAATAAAATTAGCCGCATTGCCGATTAGCGTCATTAAACGCTTTTTAAATTCAGTCGCTGCCGCCCGTGAAAAAGTAAGCATAAGCATCTGTTCGTGCTTCACATCTTCCATCATATAAAGTGATGCTAACTTATGAGTAAGCAGTTTTGTCTTGCCACTTCCGGGACCAGCCGCTACAACGATATATTTTGAGTCTTTGTCTTCAATAATATTTAATTGTGCCTGTGATAACTCGCCGAATAATTGATTAAATTTTTTTGATGTAATATTTCTATCGATTTCATTACTTCTACCTTTGAAATATTTATTTAAAAACTTTTCGTAATCTATTTCAAAGTAATCACTCACAAAGGCAAGCGCTTCATTATAATTATTGATCATACGATTTGCGTACTCGCCTACAATATGGATTTGTTGACGTTTATTTTGATAATAATCTTCAAGCTGTGCATAATGTTCTTTTTTGTATCGCGCTCCATTATCCATCTCCAGCCGTTCAATTCGCATTGCGTTATAAATTACCAAAAAACCACCTTCTATTTTCATTGCATCAATTTTAAGTAAATAATATAAAGCATCTTCAATTTCATCGTTCTTTGGTTTTTTGTTAAACAGGTTGAGAGCGAAATTATCTTTCAGTTCGAGTATTGAAAAATCGACTTTGACTTCCTCTGTATCTTGAGAATCAGATTCGAGCGAAACTTTTGAGTCCAAATAATCAATGATAGATTTTGCTATTTCACAACGTCTATCGCTTTTGAATTGTATTTCCGCTATTGGGAAATACGGTTTTAACATCACATAGTTTTTATTGTACTCCCGTGTTCTTTTTAACAAACGCTTAATAGAATAATAGTTCAATATCGTGCCAAGCTGATTTATTGACGTATTTGGAAATTTGGCTTCAAGTGTTTCGTTCATTTCTTTGATGTTATAGGTTTTTTCATTCTCGTCCAGATACGAGAATAAAAAATTTTCGATATTACTGTGCATAGAAAGGATATTCTTTGAACGATTGACACCTCCTCGTTTTTTTATATATGCGGAAAGGTCTTTTGCGTCAGCGAGAATTTTCTCTTCACGCAAAAGCCCGATAACTCTTATAACATCTTCTTTGACTATACCAAGCTTGTCTGATATGTAATCAACACGAGATTCACCTTCTTCGCCTTTGCCGCGTGTTTTGCTTCTTGCTGAAATAAGACTGCGTATAATGCGGATAGCTTGTTGTCGGGAAGCGTCATCAAACCGCGCGGATTCATCTATCCTCGTCCGCGCTTCCACCATGTTTTTGACCAAAATGCTGTCGGCATAAATTCTGGACATATTCTGTTCACGTTTAACAAACTTAGCCTGTTCCAATGCGTTTATCGCAGTTTTAACTCTGGTTTCCATGTCCGGTACGGAATCATCCCAGCCGGATTTCTTTGCTATTTCAAGCGCGGATTGCGATATGGATTCACTTGATTTGATTAACTCTTTTAACGCTTTCCAAACCTGTTGGATTTCTTTCTGCGACAGTTTTGTTTGATTCAACATGGTAAAATGTTTGTTTAAATCTTCATCATTATATAGCACATAACAATCAGCTTTAATTTTCTCATCACGCCCCGCGCGTCCGGCTTCCTGCACATAATTTTCAAGCGAATCTGAAATATCGTAATGTATGACCATCCCGACATCTTTTTTATCTACTCCCATACCGAACGCCGTAGTTGCAACGATAATCCTTACCTCTCCGCGCATAAAAGTGTCTTGATTAGCTGTACGAATCTGTTTTTCCATTTGTCCGTGATACGGCCTTGCCGGATATCCGTCCTCTGTAAGTTTCGCAGCGAGCCGCTCTGTTTGCTTTATGCGTGAGACATAGACAATAGTCGGGCAATCATTGTCTGTTATAAGCTGGCGCAGTTTTTGATATTTTTCAGCGTCATTTTCTTCGCTGAGAATATGATAATTTAAATTTACGCGAGCCGCGCTTGCCTTAAATACTTCAAGATCAAGCGACAGTTTATTGTTAAAATATTCCTTAATGTCTGTTATTACTTTTTGCTTTGCTGTTGCCGTAAAACACGAAACCGGAATATTTTGCATCATGTCTTTTTTCTCTTGCAAATTACGGATAAAATCACCGATGTACAGATAATCAACCCGAAAATCCTGCCCCCATGAGGAAAAGCAATGCGCCTCGTCAATAACAAATCTAACAACATTTCTTTTTAACAAAAGTATTTCAATTGAATTTGAACGCAAGGATTCCGGCGATATGTATAAAATGCTTGCCGAACCGTCCTCCACCCGATCAAAGGCTTTGGCTCTTTCAAGCGGATCGAGTGAACTGTTTATAGTTACCGCTTCAGTGATATGGTGTTGATTTTCAAGATTATCAGTTTGGTCTTTCATAAGGGATTGAAGCGGCGAAATAACCACCGTCAAGCCTTTTTCGTTTACACCCGCCATAAGCGCTGGCAGTTGAAACGTGATTGATTTACCGCCGCCTGTCGGAAATATTACGATTATAGATTTATTATCTATTGCGGCCTTTACCGCCTCTTTTTGCAGAGGTATTCCGTTATAACTTCTGAATTCGTTAAAATGAAAAAATCGTTTTAATGCTTTGGTTTCATCTAACGATTCATCGCAATACGCGCATGATGGGCATTTCCGGCTTCGTAAGAAGTGCAGAATGTTTTCTACCCGTGGATAGGTTTTCAAAACCCAGGGCGGCGTTACAGAATCGTATTGTATAACATCAATTTGACTAAGCGCATAACATAGTTCTACCGGGTATTTCTCCGCCAATTTCCCGATAGGCGCATTTTCACAGATTTTACCGGTAAAAGTTTCTCGTATGAGTGTGAAAATATTTTGTTGAGATTCTTTGTAACCGGTATAATGAAGAAAACCTTTAAATTCATCATGACCGTTCAATAGAGCGTAATAAATCTTTCTTAGTGGTTCATCCAATTCTCCAAACTTTGCCGCTTCGTCATAAAACAAATCTCTGGCATTTTTGGCGTCGTTAAACGGGTTATTCCGTTCATCCGAGGTTAACTTGTCGTTTTTTACCAGATGGTGGTAAGGTTTTTTCGGAAACATAAGCGGCGATAAGTACAAAGTATCAATAAAATGCTTTGCTCCGCATTCCTTTATTTCCTTTTTAAGATATTTCAAATCGTGGTTAAGAATATTATGACCGCAAATATATTTACTTCCGCGCAAAAAAACGGAAAAATTCTCCAGCGAGTTTGAATGAAACTCTTGTCCGTTTCCTTTGATAGCCCCAATATCCAGAATATTTTCACCATTTAACTCAATCTCGGCATCAATAAAAACGATTTTGTCTGTGTCCAGGTTTATTTCTCCTTTGTTATATACTTTAAATCTATTATTAATTTATTGATCCTGCAAGTACCTGATTGGAATAAAATATACAAGTTTACTGGAAAAATTTGTTGGTCCATAACATCCGGAAAGCACAAAGACAGACAAGTAAATTAAAATAACCCACCAATCCCCTCCATCCTTGCCCTGCACTCAACCGGAATCGCAACCACTTTCAATCGCGATTTCTCTCCCGAGACAAGCCGCAAATCCCTCTTGGGGCAGCCAAGCGCCTTGGACAAAAAATTTAACATTTCTGCATTTGCCTTGCCGTCTTCGGGAACGGCGGCAAGCCGTATCCGTAGGCGGCCGTCTTTAACCCCCGCTAATTCAGTTTTTGAAGCGCCGGGCACTGCTTTTATCTCCAGACGGATCGTATCGCCGTCTACGCGAAAAAAATTATTCATCAGGCGCAAATTCACGCAAGGTACAGGCGATGGTGGCGCGGGCGTTGGTGGCAAAGGCATCCCAGGGCTGATAGGAGTAAAGTTTTTCACTTCCGTATTTTTGAACATATTTTTCAAACATTGTTTCCTTATCAAGTTTTTTCTCATTCATGTCCAAAATAAAGTCACGGCAATCGGTAACGGCTTTCAGGGCTTTTTCAAAAAAACCATCCGCGTCTTTTTCAGCGGCAATTCCCCTATGCGGAAAAGATAAAAATTTATAAGGAATCTTTCTGCATTTCTCTATAGAGTTGACCGCGTCATTAAAACCTGTAAGATAAGTGGGATATACAGTGCCGTCAGGCGTCATAAACCCGGATGTTTCACTTACTATTAACAGTTCAAGTTCAGGAATGAAAAAACTGAGCGTGTCCCTCGTATGCCCGGGCGTTTCCAGCGTTTCAACCGAGAGTCCGCCAAGCGGGATAATATCCCCGTCTTTAACAATAACGTCCGCGTGAAACGCATCGTCACTGTAGGTGGTATCAACTTTTGCGTTACATTCATTGGCTGCCACGATTGAAAGTTCCCGGATAACCCTGCGCGGAGTGTCTTTTAAGAGGATCGCCGCCCCCGTCTGCGATGTTACCAGACGCAGTGATGGCCATTCTCTTCTTAAAAAAGGCAGCGCGCCGATATGGTCATAATGGGTATGGGTAATAAAGAGATAGTCCAAAGGCAAGCCCGGCTTGCCAAGCCTGCCTTTCAGGGCGTTCTTAACATTTTGTATGGTACCGTCCGCGCAATGAGCCATACCGCAGTCAAACAGGGCGGTATAATCATCCCCGATAAGAAGATTGCCTTCGCTTGTTTTATGCGCGATACAGTTAATGTACTTTTCCATTTTAAGTATTATATTGTCATAAAAACATAAGCAAGTCAAGTATATATAGATGATATTGAATTATTTCAACTAACAGTGTTATGCCGGTTTATGACCCCAAATTCATTTTCAAAGCTATAAAATTGATACTATACATGGTATACATGATTTTATATACTATAGCGGTAAATCCCTATGTGGTATGATAATTTATTTACTGAATTGGAAAAAAACAGAAACGCGGAACAGGCGATAAAAATGTCCGCCTATATGAAGAATAAATTTGTATTTTTAGGCATACCGAAACCAAAATTGATGGAAATATTAAAACCTTACATAAAAGAAGGAAAAAAACATGAACCTGACTGGAAATTTGTCAATATTTGCTGGAAAAAAGATTATCGTGAAGCTCAATACGCGGCGATAGAATATCTGGACAGTTTAATAAAATTATTAACCGGTGATGATTTACCGAATCTTAAAAAACTTATTGTTACCAAGTCATGGTGGGAAACCGCTGATTCAATAGACGCAATAGTTGGGAAAATTATTTTAAATTACAAAAAGTCAGAAAAGGAAATGCTTAAATGGTCAAAAGATGAAGATATTTGGGTAAGAAGGGTATCAATAGATTTTCAACTGCAATACAGAGAAAAAACCAATCAAAAATTATTTGAACAAATTATCGTAAACAATTTTGGAACAGATGAATTTTTTATAAACAAAGCCATTGGTTGGAGTTTAAGGGAATATTCAAAAACAAACAAAAAATGGGTTAAAAATTTTATTACTAAATATAAAGACCAGCTTCATAAATTGAGTATAAGAGAGGCGTCAAAATATTTGTAGGATTTAATAAAAATGATCAGAAATGTTAATTCTTTATCCCACCAGAAGATATTTAATTGGATTATTTTAATCAGGTAAAAAATGAAGTAACGCTTTCGCCAGCCACCGCTTTAAGATACGCTATTGCCGGCGGTGAGACTTGAACTCACACATACTTGCGTACAGTAGATTTTGAGTCTACCGCGTCTGCCATTCCGCCACGCCGGCTAAGCAATAGCACCGCGTCAAGCGGTGTTACTTCGAAAAAATCAAAACAGCCCAGGCACCAATAAAAGCTGCCACGACCACAAATGCAAGCCTAGCTTTAGCTAGGCGACAGTGCCGCTTCGAAAAACGGCTTGCCACCATAGGTGGCATGGCATTGATTCACTATACGCAAAATCCGCCCCTTTTACAAGGGCTCCACCCTTCAGGGCATACGCTGGTTAATAAGATCAGACGCTGTAGTAAGCGCATAGCCCTGGGCAATGATGTTTTGATAGAGTTCCGCAAGCAACGGGGCCAATTCCGGCGACCAGGTATGGCCTATCATGACCGCGCTCCCTTTTTGCGACGCCACTACAAGGCCGCTTTCGATATAACGGTTCATTGATGGACGGTCTTGATCATTGTCGATAAAAATATTGCGCTCGCCTATCTTTATACCCATATTCCGGGCGGCAGCGGGGACCGCGGTTTGGGCGGTTGTTCTGGAATCGAGGAAACAAATCCCCTGTTCACGACAGAAGGCAAGCACGGTTTCCATTACCTGTTGATCCATGGTGACTTTGGACCCCTGGTGGTTGTTCATGCCGGCGACAGGGCCGATTTCCGCAATATTTTGCTTGAGTATCGCCGTTATTTCGGCGGCGTTCATTCCGGTATAAATGGCCCCCGGTCCCGGATCCTGTCCGCCGATTGCCTCCATTGGCTGATGAAGAAACACTTCTTTTCCCGCGGCGCGGATACGCCGGGCGGCTTCCGCTGAATGGGGAAGACCGGGCAGAACGGCAATGGTCAAGGGGCCGGGAAAACGGAGAAAGGGTTCCAGTTCTTTCAGATTGTTACCCGCATCATCAATTACAAAAACCAATGTCCCCTGATGCACCGGCTTGGGAGGCAGTTTTGGAGGAGCCGCCGGTTCCAGCACAGCCGGTTTTGCGGCAGATGTTTTTGACGGCTGCCGGTTATCCGCTTTATTTGCCGGGACCTTTTCCGCCGCGCTTTTGGTTTTGGAGGCGGAGTTGAGCGACACCGATTCCTTTGAAGCCGATAGTTTTTCCTTCGGTGGTTTTGAAACTTCAGTAGACTTCTTCGCCGGGGACGGCTCTTGTGCGGAATGTCCCTCCTGGACCGCCGTTTTTGGCAGCGGCTTTTCCGGCGCGGTTAGTTCCGATAGTTCTGTATTCGGCTCTGTTAATGGCAACGCCGCCAGCTCTGTCACCGGTTCAGGCAGTTGCTGAACCTGCGGGGTCTTCCCCTGCTTGATGCCCAGTACCACCACTGAAATTAAAGCGGAAACAGCTATAAGAGCGGCGGTAAACAACGCCGCTTGCCAGAGGTCGCGGGGTGTGCCTTTTCTTGTTCTTCTTTTGGCAGGCGCCCCTTTTTTTCGTTTGCGCTTTTGGGTTTGAGTTGAATTATGTCTTTTTACGCCCTTTTTACTGGTTTCCGGCACTATGCTATTTTATCGGCAATTATTATTTTGTTATTTCTTTATTTTCAGCATATATTAACAACATATCTAAAATGTCTACAGGTATTTTAATTTTATGGGCAAATTGTATCATTTTTTCCTCAATTTCGTAGTATTGCTTTTTGGTAATAGACGCGGATTTTGTATGTTCCGCTATCACTCCGTATTTTACTAATTGATTTTTAATATGCCGGTCAATTATCGCCAAATTGCAGCCAAACCCGATATTCCTTAAAAAATGGGACGCTTCCTTAAATCCAAACCCGACTACATCACGCACAAGTTCTTCACGGGCTTTCTTAATATCATCAAGGCAATATTTTGACTGTAAAATATTTCTGGTATTTGGAAAAAATATTTTTCTATTCTTGATTATTCTATCCGCTTTATCAGGATGTAATGCAATGTTATTTTCACATAAAACTTTATCTATTTTATTTTTGTTACCGTTAATTAAAATCTCATAATTGTTTTCTGATAATGAATTAACGGCATTTAGGGCATTCTTTGCTTTTTCTCTCGCTGTACACAGACAATAGCATAATTCCGCAAATATTTTTATATCGTTTCCTTGTGTCCAGACTTTTTTGAAAGAAGATAAGCGCTCCTCAAACATGGTTTTATTTGTATCGTAAATTTCTTTTATTTTTTCCATGAAATATACCTTCTTAAGAAAGGGTATTATTATACCGCGGGGCTCGTCAATGAGCCTTGCGCGGGGTTACATTATTGCATAAATATGCTACAATCATACAAAAGGAGATACCCCTTAAACCATGAAAAGCAGAAAGACTAAAATTGTATGTTCTTTGGGTCCCGCGTCGTCCGAGGATTCTGTTGTACGCGACCTTATACTTGCCGGAATGAATGTGGCGCGTCTTAATTTTTCCCATGGGGATCAAACAACGCATCGTGCTTCAATAGAGCAGGTCAGGCGAATATCCGCCGAACTGGGAATTCCCGTCGCGCTTCTGCTGGACACCAAGGGGCCGGAGATACGGACAGGCATGGTGGAGAATGACGGCACTGTTACGATAAATAACGGGGACACGGTGGTCATTTCTACCAATGATTGTTTTACCACGGCGGCAGTGGACGGGGAACCCGCGCATATTTCGTTATCATGGAAAGAAGCGGGGGCAAAACTCCAGCGCGGGCACCGTGTTCTTGTCGCGGACGGGCTCCTTGAGCTTGAAGTGATTGATACCATCGGAGGCATCAAGTGCCGCGCAAACAATACCGCCGTCATTGGGAGCAAGAAAAACGTCAATCTTATCGGCGTACACGCCGGGCTTCCCATTATGGGCGAGCAGGACAAGAAAGACCTGGAATTCGGTATTTCAATGGATCTTGATTATGTCGCCGCGAGTTTTTTGAGCTTTCCCCATGAGGTAACCGAAATAAGAAAATTTCTTGAAGACCACTCTTCCTGTATGAAAATCATAGCCAAAATTGAAAGCGGCGAAGGCCTGGAAAATATAAAAGAAATTACCGCTCTTGCGGACGGCGTCATGGTGGCGCGGGGGGATCTTGGCCAACAGGTCCCCATTGAGCAGATTCCTCTGGCGCAAAAACACATTATCAATACGAGCCGCAGGGCAGGAAAACCGGTCATTACCGCGACCCAAATGCTGGACTCAATGATACATAATCCGCGTCCCACACGCGCGGAACTGACCGATGTGGCAAACGCGATACTTGACGGAACCGACGCAATCATGCTCTCAGGCGAGACCGCTCAGGGATCATATCCGGTGGAAGCGGTAAAAACGATGGACAGAATAGCCTGCGTCATTGAGCAGTCGGATGAATTCCGCATGCGCATGAGAAATTTTCACGATGAATGTCATTCTGAAGTACATAACCCCAAAGAAAATCTGGGCATCATCATGTCGCGGGCGGGAGTTGAAACGGCGACGGCGGTAAACGCAAAAGCTATAGTTACGCCAACCCGCAGCGGCAATACCGCGCGAATCCTCAGTGTATTCAGGCCGGATGAGCCTATTCTTGCCGTAACAACCGATAAGCGCTCTGAACGCCTTATGCAGCTATACTGGGGCGTTAATACCTGTATCAGGTCAAAAGTTGACGATTCGGGAAGCATGATACAAGACACCATGAAGCTTGTTTCGGAAAGCGGGGTGGCGGGCATATCGGATAAAATAATACTCATTGCCGGCCTGCCGCTTGAAAGCCCCAACATGATAAATACTGTCCGCGTCGTCATTATCGGGACAGTTCTTGCGCGTTCAAGCGCCGGCGGTTACGCAAATCCCGACATTACCCGCGCGCAGGGCAAGATAATCCACTCCGCAAATCCTGATGAAGCCAGCAAAAAAGTTTTGGCTTCCGGCGGCGGTGATATACTTATTTGCAAAGTGCTTACCGATGAATACACGCCTGTTATCCGTATGGTAAGCGGGATCATTTGTGAAGGAGTTTCGGAAATAAGCGAGCAGAAATTACGCTTCATCAATCCCAATCTTGTCTGGCTGACGCACATCAGGGACGCGGCAAAAAAACTTGAACCCGGATTAACAGTGACCATAGACGGGAAAGAACTGCTTGTGTACGAAGGAACAATTTAACGAAATAGAGCGTTATTATCCATTTGGAATGTCAAATTTTCCCTTTTGTCTTTTGATCGGGCGCAGACCACTAGACAAAACCTATGGAAATTTGCTAGAATATACCTTAAACAGCCGATTCTGCCCCGTTGAGCCGGCTGTTAAATTTCGGGTGGTTCCCAACAAACCAATGAGGAGGTCAGTTGTCGGATAAGGATTTACGGATCAATGAACAGATTCGGGTGCGGGAAGTCCGTCTCATTCAGGACGGCGGAGAACGCCAGGGGATTATGACAACCCAGGAGGCGCTTGAAATCGCACGGGAATCGGGTTTGGATCTGGTGGAAGTTGCCCCGCAGGCGGTTCCGCCGGTAGTCAAGATTCTGGATTACGGTAAGTTCAAATTCGAGAATGAAAAAAAGGTTCGGGATTCAAAGAAGAAGCAGAAACTCCTGAAGTTGAAAGAAATTCGGATGCAGCCAAAAATTGATGATCATGATCTGGATTTCAAGTCAAAGCACATAAAGGAATTTCTTGCTGAAGGTAATAAAGTCAAGGTCACGGTCCGGTTCAGGGGCCGGGAGCTTGCGCATACCGAACTGGGACTGGATGTCCTCAAAGATGTTCTTGCGCGGATTGAGGGTGAATATGTACTGGACAAACCACCGGCAATGGAAGGCCGGTTTATGTCTATGGTATTGAGCCCCAAATCCAAAAAGTAGAATGCCAATATGCGGCATTGGAATTTTTTTATTGCAGAGGTGGCATGATGCCCAAAATGAAAACCAAAAAAAGCGCGGCAAAGCGCTTTAGTTTTACCGGTACCGGCAAGGTTAAATACAAGAAGCAGAACCTTCGCCATATTTTGACCAAAAAGTCTACCAAGCGGAAACGGAATCTGCGCCATGCGGGGATTCTTTCCGATGACAATGTACCGGCAATCAGAAAACAAATGCTGCCCTATGGTTAAGGCGGCTTCGGAATCAAATTTATAAGCGTAGCCGCGCAACCATGCGGCTGCGCAAAGTAGAGGTTAACAATGTCAAGAGCAGTTGACGGTTCCAAAAGAAAGGAACACCGAAAAAAAATACTCAAACAGGCAAAAGGTTTCTGGGGGCGCAGACACTCAAACTACAAAACTGCCAAAGATGCGGTTACCAAGGCCCTGTTCTATGCGTACCGGGACCGACGGGACCGGAAAGGCGATTTTCGCAAACTGTGGATCATCAGGATTAACGCCGCCTGCCGCGAGGAAGGGCTTTCTTATTCCCGGTTTATCGCCGGACTTAACAAGGCGGGGATTATCATCAACCGGAAAGCTCTGGCGCATCTTGCGGTAGAAGACGCTCCGGCCTTCAAGGCGGTTGTTGCCAAAGTAAAAACCGCGCTGGGGGCGTAAAAAGTACAAGGGGAGGGGACACATGATAAACCTTGAGCAAGTCAAACTACTGGAAACAAAGGTTGCAAAGGCTGTCGATTATGTTGAGCATCTGGCCAAAGAAAATACCGCCATGCATCGACAGGAAACGGAGCTGCAAACAAGACTGGAATCCTATCAAAAGCGGATTGATGAACTTGAGGTTCTGGTCATGGGTTTTAAAGAAGATCAAAACAAGATTGAAGAAGGAATTCTTGCCGCGCTTGACAAGCTGAGTCAGTTTGAAAAAGCAATAGAAAAAAGCCTGAAGGATAAACCTGCCGCGGTGAAGGCCGCCGCCAAAGATTCGGCGGCAACGCCGCGTTCGTCGAAGTCGCCGCAAGCCGCTGTTGAAGCAGCCGATGGTTCCGGTAACGGGCAAACTTGTTTTGAAATACCGGAAACTTCCGCCGAAGCCTGGCCGGATTCCCCATCGAAAGACGGGGATGATATTTCTGATCCCCTGGAAAACACGCCGGACAAAAAGTCAACGGTTGACGCGGCGGCGGAAGGCGGGGAATTGGATATATTTTAGACAAGAAGAATGGCGGTGAATATGCCCCTGCCGGAAACAAAGTTTGAAATTTCTCCGCCGGAATCTCAGGCGGAGTCAAAAGCCGGTCCGCATGATCTGTTGATTGAGGTACTTGGCGCAAGTTTTTCTATTACAGCCAGTGAAGACCCTTCCTATCTGGAAGAGGTTTTGGCGCAGTACCAGTTTGCCGTCGCAAACACCCAGGGCATTTCCGGCATGAAGGATCCGCTTAAAGTGGCGATTCTTACCGGCTTTTTGCTCTGCGATGAAATTAACAAAATAAAAACACAGATTGAAGAAAAACAGGCGCAAGATGATTTACAGCGGACAGCCGAGGTACAGGAGTTGAACCGCGTCATCCAGAATATTATGGCCCGTATTGATCAAACACTTCATGACTAATTTTTATAAACTCAGCAATCAAGTTAAACATTATGACTGGGGCTCGCCGGATCTTATTCCGCGGTTAATGGGGCTCGTAAGTAATGGCGAGCCATTCGCGAATGGCCCATACGCGGAACTTTGGATGGGCAGCCATGCCGGTTCTCCTTCGCTGGTCAACCTGCCCTCAGGTGAAATGAGTTTAGGGGAACTCATCACCCGCGATCCCCACCGTTACCTGGGAGAAAAAACAGCGGAACGGTACGGCGCCCTTCCCTTTCTTTTCAAACTGCTTGCCGCGGAAAAACCGCTCTCGATTCAGGCTCACCCGAATCTGGCGCAGGCCCGTGAAGGTTTTGAACGGGAGAACAGGGCCGGACTGGCGCAAGACGCGCCCAATCGCAGCTACCGGGATTCAAACCACAAACCTGAAATAATCTGCGCTCTTACGCCCTTTATCGGTATGTGCGGCTTCCGCAGCCCTGATGAAATACAGCGGCTTCTTTCCGCTTTTCTTGATTCCGCGCCCGCTTCCGTACGCGAGGGTTTTGCCCCATTATTGCAAGCGCTTGAAATGCCCAATCCAACTACCGCTCTGCGGAATTTTTTAGAAATTCTTTTTAACCTTTCTTTGGCGGTCAAAAACGCGTTGACGGAATTTATACTTTCGGTTCATGGCGCGGAAAACTGCGAGTGGGAACTCATACGGGATTTTGCCCGGCTGTATCCCGGTGATCCGGCGGTGATAGCGCCCCTCTACCTGAATGTTTTCCGCCTTGAACCGGGCGAGGCGGTTTTTCTGAAAGCCGGGGTTCTTCACGCTTACATTCACGGTTTTGGTGTGGAACTAATGGCAAATTCTGACAATGTACTGAGGGGCGGGCTTACTTCAAAACATATTGACATTCCTGAATTGATGAAGGTGTTGGATTTTAATCCCTTAAAGCCGCAGATTATAAAACCGGAAGCTAATTTTTCCTGCTTTACCTACCCGGCCCCCTGCGAGGAATTTTCCCTCACGGTGATGCGCGGTACAGGCGGCGTGATGAATATGCCGTTGGCGTTTGCTCAAAGCGCATCAATAGGTATAGTCACCGAGGGGGAAGTTTCTGTTTCCGGCACGGTTCTTAAACAGGGGGAATCGGTTTTCTTCCCCCCTGCTAATAACAAGGAAAACCCCCTGGTATTACAGGGGCATTTTACCCTTTATATCGCGTCGGTTCCGCAATGAAAATTTTTGTCGATGCCGATTCCTGCCCGCGGGACGCGCGGGAACTAACCCTGCGTACCGCCCGGCGGCGGGGGATACCGGCGGTATTTGCCGCAAACCGCCCCGTACCGGGAATCATCGGGGAAAATGTCACCATGGAAATTTGCCCGTCCGGTGACAATTCCGCCGATGACCGCATCGTGGAATTGGCTGAACCGGGAGACCTTGCCATCAGCCGCGACATCGCCCTGGCAAAGCGACTTCTGGAAAAAGACGTTGCCGTCATTGATGACCGGGGTCGTGTATTCAGCCGCGACAATATCAACGAACTGCTGTCCCTGCGGAATTTTACGGTGGGTCTTGCCGAAAACGGCCTGGGCGTGGAACGGACGGCAAACTACGGCAAAAAAGAGCGTAAAACTTTTGCCGACAGTTTAGACCGCATATTGGTAAAACTTCTCAAAAATTGATAATGTCCTATCATTTTTTTGTCTCTTTATTTCCCGAAATTAATTTAAAACCCTTTTTTAAGACGCCAATCTTCCCAAATAATACCCAATAAAGCAGCAGTAAAATTATTATTGATGGTATTCCATATACGATTATTGCCAGCAAAATTACCGCTATTGCCGAAACATAATCGCCAAAACCATTCATCAATCCTTTAATTTTTTCCCCTGTTGTTTCTTTCCCATAATTGGCCGCGGAAATTGGACCCAGCAATTCAAGCCTTACGGTGGTATAATCTATTGAATTATTCAACAGCCGAAACTGTCTGCCGACATCATCAATTTCCGCCTGTAATTCCGCGAGCTTTGATTCTACCGATAAAATTTCTTCTATATTTTTTGCCTTACCAAGGTAACTTTGAAAAGTTTTTATTAATTCCTTCTTGGTATTTAATCTGCTTTCCAAATCATAATATCTTAAAGTTACATCCTCTGTTGTTTCTCCGTAATTTATTATTTTTCCGATTTTCATAACTTCTTCAAGAAAAATTTTATAATTGTGCGTTGGTACTTTCAAGGTATAATTTCTTGAATTTTCATAGATATTAATTGAAGACGTATAGGTATCATATTTATTCATAATTTCATTCAATGTATTGACGCCGTTGTCTAAATTTTCAATTCTTATTTCAAGATTGGAGCTTGTGGTAAATTTTCTGGTTGTCGCTTCCTGAATGGCCTGGGTGTTTTCTGTAAACAATTCTTTACTTTCATTATAATCTGCCGCAAATGTTGAGCGTGCTGAACGTTCAAATTGAGTACCATAACCGCCTGCATAACCATCTGATTTTTTACTGCATCCGGCCAATACAACAATAAAAACAAACATAACTGTCAGTGTTTTCTTTATCATAAAAAACTCCCCCGGTAACTGCCCAATAATAATATCACCTATCTTCAATATATACCATAAATTTGATAAATTAAATGAAGGAGATGATTATGAAAAGAAAAATAATTCTGGGCCTGCTTTTCGGCATGATAGCCGCCGGAAGTTTTGCCGCGGAAACTGACGGGATTTTTTCCTGTAAAGTGGGAAAAATTGAAGTGTCCATGCTGGTCGAAACCCAGCGTGAGGGAAATGCCGGGATACTTGTCGGAGTGGACGAAATTTTTTTGAAGCAATATATCCCCGCAAGCGGTTTTATGCACTCGACCAATACTTTTCTGATTAAAACACCCAAAAACATTATTCTGGTGGATACCGGCTTCGGCGGGGCGGTTTTTGAAAAAATGAAAAAACTGGGAGTGGAACCGGATAAAATTGACGCGGTACTGCTTACCCATCTGCATGGGGATCACATCGGCGGCCTCCAGAAAGACGGCAAGGCGCTTTTCTCCAAAGCGAAAGTTTACCTGTCTTCCAAGGAGCGGGATTACTTTACCAAAATCCAGGTGAACGCCGGAGCGGTAGCGGCGCTGGCTCCCTACGGTGCGCGGGTAGTAACGTTTGAACCCGGCGCGTTTGACTCAAAACTCAAAGAACTTCTTCCGGGTATTACCCCCATTGCCACCTATGGGCACACTCCCGGCCACACCGCTTATCTGCTGGAAGACAGCAAAGAAAAGCTGATTATCGCCGGCGACTTTTTGCATGTGGCGCTTGTCCAGTTTCCCGTGCCGGATGTTTCCGCAACCTACGATGTCGACCCGAAAGCCGCCGCAGTTTCACGCCGGCAGATTATGGACTACGCGGCAAAAAACAAAATCCCGGTAGCGGGTATGCATATAGTATACCCTGCTATTGGCATGGTGGAAGCTGACGGAAATGGCTATCGGTTCGTGCCGAAACAGTAACAGCATATCGCTATACGGGATAATGCCATTCTTTGCCATTGCTGTCTTTCAGAACATATACGTTTCCGGCAGGGGTGGTTTTTTCCCCGGCAATGACATTTTCGTACAGGCGGATTTTTCCGCCGCCGCCGGGCAGATCTACCGCGTAGGCCGGCAAGCCCAGGCCGGAGATTAAACCGCCCAATTCACGGTAAACGGCAAGGCCCTGCTTGAGCGGAACCCTGAAATGGGCGGTTCCCGGCGCAAGGTCCATCTGAAACAAATAATAGGGCGATAATCCCAGATCAAGACAATCCCGAAACAGTTGGGCAAGCAGCGCCGGATCATCATTAATGCCCCGTAACAGCACGGTCTGTATATGTACAGGAATACCGGCGCTCACACATGCGGCAAGGGCGGCGCGGCACGGGGCGGAAAGTTCCCGCGGGTGATTAATTTGTACTACCATCCGCAATGGGCGAAAAGCAATAAACAGGGCTATGATTTCGCTGTCCAATCGCAAAGGTTCCGTTATGGGAACCCTGGTACACACACGGAGTAAAATGCCGGGCCGCGCTACGCGCAAATGGCGGAACAAATCGCTTAAAACGGCATTATCCAGGGTAAGGGGGTCGCCGCCGGAAACAAGAATCTCTTGGATTTCAGGATGCCCTGCCAGATACGCCAGTTCGGGCTGTAAATCATCCACGGTGACAGGCGGAGCCGAAGAAAGCCACACACGCCGAAAACAATAGCGGCAGTATCCGGCGCAGGTTCCGGCGGCAAGCAACAGCGCCCGGTCGTGGTATTGGTGAACCAGCCGGGGAGCGGCACGAAAATGGCATTCGCCCAGCGGATCATCCAGCGCGCAGGGATCGGGTAAGATCTCGCGGAGATCGGGAAAAAATTGCCGTCTGATGGGGTCGTCTTTTTCGGGGCGGGCCAGCGACGCAAAATGCGGTGTTACCGCAAAAGGCAGCAAACCGCGCCGCTGTATTTCCGTAATGTAAATTTTTTCTTCGGGGCTTACCGAAGCAGCCAATGGTGGAGGAAGTTCTTCAAGCGATGTTATCAATTTATCAACATCAACCCAAGCCGGTTTTGCGGCGGGAGTACACATCGTAGAAGACCGCAAGCAGCACGACAAGCGCTTTAACCACGTACTGATAATGCGCTCCCAGGTTCATAAGGGTCATTCCGTTGTTAATAGCGGACATTACAAGTCCTCCGATAACAACCCCGATTACAGTCCCTATGCCGCCGGTAGCCGAAACTCCGCCTATGTAACAAGCCGCTATTGCATCCATTTCAAACATATTCCCAGCCTGCGGAAGCGCGCTGTTCATATACCCCGTGGAAATTACAGCCGCAAGTCCGGTCAATGTTCCCATAATACAGTACACGATAAACGTAACAAATTCAGTATTAATACCGGACAGTTTCGCTGACCGCTCATTGCCGCCCACAGCGTAAATATATCTGCCAAGGACTGTATTTTTCATAATAAAGTGGAAAAGTCCTATCGTTACCAACAAAACAATTACGACAATAGGAAGCCCAAGATAAGAGGCAAAACGTTCCGCAAGAACGAGCAGCAAAACGCTCATAAGCGCCAGTTTAACAAAGGTAAACACCAGAGGGGAAACAGCATGACCATGGGCTATTCTTGTTTTCCTGTTTTTGAATTCTACTATCCAGAAGATTACAATTATAATTAACGCAAATATAAAGGGTATCGGATAATAACCAAAAATAACCGGGTCTTCCATGTGCAGCAGGTCATAGTCTACCGTTCCTGTAGAAAAATAGGAATAAACGTCATCTTTCGGGTTTACCGGACTTACATTGGTTACTATGTAGGTAAGCCCGCGGAAGAGCAGCATACCGGCAAGCGTAGCAATAAAGGGCGGGATTTTGGGATACGCTATAAACCAGCCTTGAAAAGCGCCAACGGTGAAACCCATTGCCAGAGAAGCTATCAAAGTAACAAACATTCCTAAGCCGGTATTGTAAATCATTACGCTTATAGCGCCTACAAAAGCGACCACCGAACCAACTGAAAGGTCAATTCCGCATATAATTATACATTGAACCATTCCGGTAGCCAGGATAAAAACATAACTGAACTGGAAAAAAATATAAGTAATATTACGGCCGTCAAAATTCGTCCAGCCGCACATGGGGCCAAAGATAACCATGATCAGTATTAAAATAATGAACATGGAATAACTCCGTAAATTGTTTTTGATCAACTCCTTTATGTTGTACGTGCTGTTAAGATTATTACTCATTGTCTTCTCCTTACTGAATTATTCGACCAATGCCATATGCATGATCTTTTCCTGGGTCGCATCTTCGTGCGCCAGTACTCCTTTTATTTTTCCTTCGTTCATTACATATATCCTGTCAGCCATTCCAAGGGCTTCAGGAAGCTCGGAACTGACCATGATTACGCTCTTGCCCGCGGCGGAAAGGTCGTTCAGTATGTTGTAGATTTCCGTCTTGGCTCCGATGTCAATGCCGCGTGTAGGCTCGTCTACAATAAAGATTTCAGGGTCTGCCGCCAGGCTGCGGCTTACTACTACCTTTTGCTGGTTGCCGCCTGAAAGATTACGAACAATTTGATTTATAGAAGGCGTCTTGATGTTAAGGTCTTTGCGGAACTTTTCCGCCAGTTTAATTTCCTTTAAATTATTAACTATACCAAGCCATGAAATGTTCCCCAGACTGGAATTTGATATGTTTGTTTTAACGTCCTGAATTAAGATAAGCCCAAGGCCTTTTCTGTCTTCCGAAATGTAACCAAGCCCGCTGCTCATCGCCGCCCGGCTGGAATTAAGGTACACCGCTTTCCCGTCTATGTACAATTCCCCTTCACTGCGGTTACCGTAAGACCTGCCGAATAGGCTCATCATCAACTCGGTGCGTCCTGCTCCCATAGGTCCGCAAAACGCAAGTATTTCCCCTTTTTTTACTTCAAAGGATACATTGTCCACTACCTTGATGCTATGGTATTCGGGGTGGTACACCGACCAGTTCCTTACTTCCATTACCGTGTTCCCGGGCTTGCTCTTGCGTTCAGGAAAGCGGTGGGTCAAATCCCTGCCTACCATGTCCCTGATTATCTGTTCTTCGGTAAGTTTTACTTCTTTTACATCGTAACTGGCTATGGATTTACCGTCTCGTATAATCGTTACGGTATCCGCCACTTTAAGCACTTCGTTGAGTTTGTGGGAAATCATCACGCAAGTTATTCCCTGCTTTTTAAAATCCAGAATCAGGTTAAGTAATTTTTCGCTTTCATCGTCATTCAATGAAGATGTAGGCTCGTCCAGTATTAAAAGGTCTACTTTTTTTGAAAGGGCGCGGGCTATTTCGACTAGCTGTTGTTTGCCGACACCCAGTTTGCTTACTATTGTTTCGGGTGGTTCTCTTAAACCGACAATATCCAAAAATTTTTTTGATTCTTTTATATAGTGATTCCAGTTTATTATGCCGAACGTTGTCTGCATGTGTCCCAGAAAAATATTTTCATAGATTGGTAAATATGGGCTTAACGCCAGTTCCTGATGAATAATAGCAAGCCCTTCTTTTTCGCTGTCTTTAACGCTGTGATAATGCGTTTCTTTTCCTTTATAAATAACCTTTCCTTCGTAATCTCCCTTGGGATATACGCCGGAAATAACGCTCATCAGGGTTGACTTGCCAGCGCCGTTTTCCCCTACAATGGAATGAATCTCGCCCTGTTTTATTTTTATTGAAACGTTTTCTAAAGCTCTTACGCCGGGAAAATCTTTGGTCAAATTAACAATTTCCATTATATGTTCGTTCATCCGGCAACCTCCGCTTTTTTTTAATAAAAAAACAGGAGGACTCACGTCCTCCTGTTTTTTGTTTGAAATTATCTACCTCTTATCTGAGCAGCTTCTGCATCAGGGTAGAAACCAGCGTCCGCAGGAACATTAACATTGTCTTTGGTTATCGACTGAACTTGTAACAGATAAACTGTTACTTTTTTCTTGCCTGTATCGCCAATGGCTTCAAGCCCAACACTAGCAGCAACAACTGCTCCGGGAACCTTAATATCAGCCGGTTTTACGCCTTTTATAATTTGATCAACCAGAATAACCGCAGCTTCCGCAAGCTTATTGGTATCTTTAAAGATTGTCATGTATTGCTCACCGTTCTTTATGGACATTACGGAAGCGAATTCAGCGTCCTGTCCGGTAACGACCGGCAGTTTGGCCCTGTATTTAGCATCCGCTTTACAAGCTTCAATAACCGCGCGGGCAATGGGATCATTCGGGGCAAGTATGGCATCCAAGGTTACGCTCTTGGCATCATTGATAAGGAGGCCTTCCATACGTCGTTTGGCTATGTCCGCTTGCCAGTTTTCAGTAGCAATCTGCAGGAAAGTAGCTTTGTCTTTGGAACTCTTGGGATAGGGTCCTATTACCTTGAGTACGCCTTTGTCGATGTACGGAGCAAGAACTTCTATAGCGCCGTCATAGAAGAAGTTTGCGTTGTCATCGGTGGAAGAACCGGCAAAAAGGGTGATGTTTTTGGGGGCGGCAGCGGTAGCTGACGCAAGGTCAAGGGCTTTTACAATAGCCTCACCCTGAAGTTGTCCGACATTTTTGTTGTTAAAGGTTATAAAGTAATCATAATCCGCGCTGTTTTGGATAAGCCGATCATAAGCGAGAACCGGTACTTTTGACTTCTTAGCGGCGGTTACCGCAGAACCAACGCCGTCATTAATATTGCCAATAATTAAGGCTTTGGGTTTTTTGGTCAAGTAAGTTTGAATCATACCGTTCTGTATTAATTGATCGGCGTTTGCCCAATTGACCTCCGCAGTGTAACCCAGTTTTATTGCTTGCGCTTTGAGAGCCTCACCGTCTTTTATCCAGCGTTGGACGTGGGTTTCGGGCATAGCAATACCGATAAGACCTTTGCCTTGTGCGAAGCTGAAACTTGCAACGGCAAGGAACAGCACTCCGAGAATAAATTTCTTCATGTTTTTTCCTCCAAATAAAGATATTATTTTGTCAATTGTACCCTTGGAACTTTTTTTTGTCAAGTAGGTTTTTGTTAAAATCAAAATATTGTAAAGGGTTTTCTGTTTCTGGTATAATTTTTTACATGGACCTATTACATGACTTTTTTGTTTCGTTGAAACAGGCGCAGGCCCGGCTGGCTCTGGAAAACGCCGCGGCAAAAAACAAGGCCCTGAGCGCCGCCGCGGCCGCTATTGACCGGAATCGGGCCACAATACTGGCCGCCAATGCCCAGGATGTGGAAAAAGCCCGTTCCGGCGGCATGAAAGAGAGCCTTATTGACCGTTTATTCCTTAATAACCAGCGAATTGACGGTATTATTGAAGGAATCGAGACGGTAATCCGGCAGGAAGACCCCATTGGCAAACTGCGGGCGGGTTGGACTCTGCCTAATGGCCTGCTGGTGGAACAAATTTCCGTACCTTTGGGCGTAGCGGCGATTATTTATGAGTCCCGGCCCAATGTTACCGCGGATTGCGCCGCTCTTGCGTATAAAGCCGGCTGTTCCATCCTTCTGCGGGGATCTTCTTCGGCGCTGGAATCGAATAAAGCCCTGGTAGCGAGTATAAAATCGGGGCTGGAAGCCGGCGGCGGTATTGCCGACGCGGTCGCCCTTGCCGCATCCGGCAGCCGTGATGAAGTTGATGAAATTTTGGCGGCACGGGGCTGGATTGACGTAGTTCTGCCGCGGGGGGGAAAAGACCTTATTCAGCGGGTGGTGCAAAATGCCCGTATTCCGGTTATCGAAACCGGTGAAGGTAACTGCCACATTTATGTGGAACCCGGCGCCGATGTGAACAACGCCGTGGAAATAATAGCCAACGCCAAGCTGCAAAAACCCGGCACCTGTAACGCCGTGGAAACCCTGCTGGTACACCGGGGCGCTCTTGCCGCCTTAATGCCCCCGTTGGCAGTCCGTCTTGCTGCCGGCAAGGCGGAACTCCGCTGCGACGCCGAATCGAAGGCGGCTGTCGGAACAGCGGCAAATTGCGGGATAACGCTGAAAGACGCAACAGAAGAAGACTGGGCAACCGAATTCCTTGATTACATTCTCGCGGTAAAAACCGTTGATTCCTGCGGCGAGGCTATCGCCCACATTAACCGCTACGGAACCAAACATTCGGAGGCGATCCTTACCCATGACCTGCAATCGGCGGAACAGTTCCGCGCGGGCGTTGACGCCGCCTGCGTCTACGTCAACGCCTCCACCCGCTTTACCGACGGCGGCGAATTCGGTTTTGGCGCGGAACTGGGAATAAGTACCCAAAAATTCCATACCCGCGGCCCCATGGGGCTGGAGGCTCTCACCACGATCAAATATTTAATCAGCGGATCGGGACAGGTGCGGGGGTAGGTATCTAATAATGCCGCATTATTTGTACGCTTGTCTCTGAAAAGAAATTGTTCAGCAGTTTGTAATTGGCGCAAAATTTATTTTTTTCCATAACCAACAGTTCTTTTTCGACCAATAAATCCAAATCACGGCGCAATGTTACCCAATTTAATTTCAGGTAGTCTTTAGTGATTTTGGGATTAATAAATTTGATTTCTTCCGTGGTATAAAACCGGTCGGCCGGAATATAATAGGCAAGCTGCCGTATGCGCCGGCATATTTTGGGATTTTTCCCTTCATCTTCCATTTTCTCAGTTACATCGTGAACATAATTATTCCAGGTTAGTTCTATTTGATCTTTATGAATAATCTTGATGGTATTTTCCAGACCATCGCGGAAGCCTTCAAGGGCATATTCCATAAACGCGCTTAAATCTCCGGTTTCTGAGGCGTGTTGAAGCTGCCGGTAATATTCGGTGCGGGTATTGTTGTAATGGTTTGACAAAATATGCGAAGCGATACTGGGAACCCCGGCCCGCAGCAGCAGATAGAATTCCAGAAGCCGGGCTGTTCTTCCGTTGCCGTCAAGAAATGGGTGTATCCACGCAATATACACATGAGTGACAACAGCCTCAATCACCGCTTCATCAAAATTCTGTTCATGCCCGTAATGAAATTCACGCATCAGCCAGTCGCATAGTTTCTTAATCTTGTCTTCCACCTCTTCAAAAGAAGGCGGCCGGTAAGCGCCTACCGTAACATTCCGCCTGCGCAGTTGGCCGGGATTGCCGTTAAAAGTTTCGCCTATATTTTTGCCGACCATGCCATTGAAACGCTTTATCAAAGCCGGCGATATAACCGTCGCGGATTTTTCTCTGACCAATTCTTTAAGGATGATATTAAAGGCGTCAATAATATTCTCAACTTCCCTCTGCTGATATTTTTTACTGGACGCAAGATCCTTGCCGCTGAGTATTTGGGCCAATTCTTCTTCCGTCAGGGTATTACCCTCAATGGCTGTTGTAGCCAGCGCGCCCTTACTCAGGGACACGGCAAGCAACTGCCGGTGATAGTCCGGCCGGATGGGGATATTCAGCATTGAATCTATATAGGCGTAGCATTGTCCCAGCAGATTTACGGCTTTTTCGCTCAGTTGCCAGTTTGTCATAAACGAGATGTGTTCCAGCGTGTTCTTCACATTACAAACATACACTATTACAGGGCATTTGTCAAATTTTTATACATTTTTCAAACATTTTTAATGACAAAAGTTACTTAATTCCTTACTACATAAGGAATTACAGAAAACAATTTGTCTGACAAAAAGCGAACAATCTGGTCAAAATTTCTATTTACTTGAACGCTTCCGCAAGTTTTTCCCTGATAATACGGTTAATTTCTTCCTCAGAGGGCTGGCCGGGCCGGTAATCGATGATGTCCGCCGCTTCAAAAATGCCCCAGGCCTTTGAGTATAAGGGGTCTTTTTTGATGTAATCACCGGAAAAAACATTGGGATAACTGCCGGGAACGGCGCTAACGGCTTCCGCGAGAACCTGGCTTTTTCCCGCTATAAAAGCGAGGAATATCCATGCCTCATCGGGGAGGGCGCAATGGTTGCTGATACCGGCGTAGATACCTGAAAGCCCCAAACGGTTTTTTCCCTGCGCGGCCGCCGGCATCGCGGTAATGCCAAAGGTAATATCACCGCGCCGTAAAAAGGCGATGTCCCGCGCCGAGATTGTTAACATGGCGATTTTTCCCTGGGTAAATTCTTCCAGCCGCCGCGCGGTGGTTTTTTCAAAGGTTTCCGGCGCAAGCAGTCCCTCGCTGTTAAGTTGCCCCAAAAAAGTAATTGTATCCGTCATTACTTTGGGTAATACCGGCTTTTTATCTGACGTATCAATCACCGGTATATCTCCGCCATTTGCCCAAATCCAGGGGTAAAGGTTCCGGCGCAACGCTACCGGATCGGCGTCGTTCAAACTCAGGGCAAAGGGGAAAACCGGTTCCTCATCGGGTAAGGGGGGATTGCTTTTCGCAACGGCCCGTGCGGCGGCAAGAAATTCGGCGCGGGTTTTGGGCGGGCGGTCGCAATCCGCCCCGCGCAAAACATCAATGTTATACACAAAAAGGTCCATGAATGACACCAGGGGCAACGCCCAACCGGCGGCCCATTGTTCCGCTTGAGTCTCAACGTGAATGTAAGGAGCAAGGGAGGCAAGCGCCGAAGTGTTTATTAAACTGCCGAGTTCACTATCATCAAAAAAAATAATATCCGCGTTTTCCCGGCTTGTTTCCCGTATGCGCAAATCAAGGTTCTGTCCTTCAAATTCATGAATAAGCGCGTCAAGAATATCGCTTCCAAAAAAATCTTTACATTGGGGCGAAACCGTAATTTCAGTGCGCTTGGACAAATTGAACGTTCCCGTTCTGCAGGCCCGATTAACGATAATAAACGATAAAACCACAACCGCGGCGGCAAGCAGAAGAAGGTCAACTTTCCTGCCGCTCAAACGCTTAGTGTAAAAGGACCTCGACTTTTCAATGAATTTACGATAATAATTAAGTATGCTCACTTTGACTAAACGTCCCCTGCATAAATTTTCAAACAAACTCCGGTGGCGGCGCCAGCCCGTTGAATGGATGAAAGAAAAATGGATCGCGGATTTTACCAAACCCGAAAAATCCTGTTTTGATATTAAACCAGAAATTTCCTATAATGCCTACCTCGAAAAAGGTTTACCCGGAGGCGCGTTGTTTCTCGGCCTGAAAAAGAAAAACCATATGGCGTGGCTTGAAACGGCGCATCGTGTGTATGTGGATCAAATTATTGAGGCCCATCTCCGTTTTGACAATTCCGGAGGTTATTGCGCCACGGGTATAATGTTCCGGGTGAATGAACAGGGAAATTATTATCTTGCCCTTATTTCCAGTAAAGGTTACTTCCGCCTTGATGTGATAAACAATAACATTCCCAGGCCGCTTATCGGGTGGATTGAAGCGCCCGGTTTTAATGATTGCGCGGCAAATCTGAAAATTATCGCCCAGGGCGAACATTTAATTTTATTCCTCAACGGTAAATGGATTGCCGAGGCATATGACTCTTCCGTTTCCGGCGGGCATCTGGGCTTTGCCCTCGTCGCGTACGATGAGGAAGACGCGCCGCAAAATACTGAAGAAGCATACGCTTGCCGGGCATGGCTGGATTTTCTTTCGGTGGATTCCCGCGCCGACGCGGTGGACGCGGAGTATAAAAAATGGAATGACAGTATAGAAATCGGCGCGGAAAGCCGCCTCCGTCTCGCGGAAAGCCTTGCCGCCCTCGGCTATTTTGACGCCGCGCACACCCAAATGCTCAAGACATGGAAACGGCGGGAAGAAGCAATCAAAAGCGTCATGGCTACTTACACCGAAACGCGCAACAGAAAAGAACTTCTTTTTGCCGCCCGCATGGCCTCGCAACTGGGGCATTACGCGACCGCGGAAGAATATATCAATGTCTGCCTTTCCATGTGCATAAACCGCGCCGAGGAATTGAGCGCGTGCGCCGAGAAGGCAAAAATCCTGAGCGCCCAAAATAAATACCGTGACCTTGCCGCCTTTTTGCCAGATTATATTCAGCGGATGAACGCGGAGGCGGACAATACAGACATACCGCCATTGTACGCGCTACTCGGTCACGCCCATTGGAATTTAAAAAATTACAAAGCCGCCGCCGCCGCGTGGGACAAGGCTTTCAGCCTCGACAGAAACAATGGCCTGTATGCCGCCAGCGCCGCAAAAGCCCTCGAGCAAACAAAAAAACAAACCGAAGCCCTGCGGTATTATACGGACGCGGCGCAATGTTTCCTGCGGCAAAAAGATTACGCGGAGCTGGAGGCGCTCATTCCCAAACTGCTTGCCGCCGGGAAAAATAAACGTCTTAATCCCGAACTTGCCGCGATCTTGCGGGCGGCGGTAAATAAACAGCCCAAAGCGGTCAGAGTACAGAAAACTCCGGACAAAAAACCAGGGAAAAAGGTTGTGAAAAAGCCAATGGTCAGGGCAAAGGCACAACCGGCTGTTGCCAAAAAAACGGCGAGAAAAAAATAATAAGTTTTTACCAGATTTCGGCGGTACACGGGCGTGACAATAAATATTTCATCAACAATTTTTATCATATTATGTCGAGGTAGACGAAGAAATTGACCAAATTGAAGAATCGGATTATTATCCACCTATATTATCTATGGCAGGACAACCAGCGACAAATGTTTATATCCGTGTTGCAAATTCAAATCTATCTAAACGAAAAGTTTTTGATTATTTTGGAAGGTACGTTAATAACAAGAATTATAAAGGCGGTTATAAGGGGAACATTGTTTTTTCATTCGGAGATGAAGAAAGGACTTATTTCTTTAAGATAAGGGATTTTAAGAAACCATAAAAAAACCGGGGAAGCCGCTGTGAAGCAACTCCCCCGTTGGTGTCCGAAGATACAAGGCCTCCTCGGTCTGTGGCACTATATAAAATATAGCATGGGAGGCAAGGAAAGTCAAGCGTTTTTACCGGAAAAATGCGAAACATTTTGATTTTGGGAGGCAAAATGTGGAATTAACGGACGAACAGCTTGAATTCATCAGGAAAACCAGCCGCGAAATCGACTACAATATATTTTCAAAATACAACGCCGAAACTGTTAATTAAAACATCGAGGGTTAAAAGTCAAATGTCGAGGGTTTAAGGTACAACGTCGAGGGTTTAGGGTCAAACGTCGAGGGTTTAAGGTACAACGTCGAGGGTTTAGGGTCAAACGTCGAGGGTTTAAGGTCAAACGTCGAGGGTTTAAGGTACAATGTCGAGGGTTAAAAGTCAAACGTCGAGGGTTTAAGGTACAACGTCGAGGGTTTAAGGTCAAATGTCGAGGGTATCAACTTGAAACGTCGAGGGTGTCAACTTGAATTGAGGGGGGAAAAATGCTTAAATTTGCCTGTTTTTAGGCAAATTTGGGGGGAAAACAGGTTTATGCTGATGCGGCAATCCGCTCCTGAACCATTTCGCTGACTATCTGGGCGGGGGTTTTATGGTCAGCTACGGCTTTAGTGTTCAGATAATGAGCGGTAACTTTGTCAATCGTTACCGTATAGGCGGATTGGTTGCATTTGGTGAAATAACCTGTTCCGTTAGGGCCGGGTTTGGGAGGATTCTTTGTCCATTTCTCGTCAAGTCTTTTCGCTTCTTCGTCGGTCATGTTTGCCATAAATTCTCCTCTGAATATAATAAGTGGTTATAGATATTCCTGCAAGGCATTGCATGGAATACATTTATATGATAATCCGTTATAAAGTTGTACAGGATTTCAAGGGGATTTGCATTGCAGTCAAAACCAATAAGCAAGTATTTGTCTCGTGCATCGTAATCAGAGGGTTCATCCAAGAAACCGTCGTATATGGCCGTATCAAAAGCCTTGCGAATGTCCGCCTCGCTTACTCCGTGATCAAAAGCCGCAGGATTGAAATCAATGGTAAATCCCATATGTCAAGTATATCCCGTTTTTCAATAAAATAAAAGTTCCTTCTCAAGATAAAACGGAAGATAGTGTCTGACACTGGTGCGTTACCTTTAGAAGAATATAACCACGGAGTACACGGAGTAACACGGAGTTCTGATACGATAATCTTTTTCCTCCGTGTTACTCCGTGTAACTCCGTGGTAAAAATTCTTACGCTATTTGGTGTCTGACACCGTGAACAGGTAAACGACGTTTTTGCGGTTGCGATGAAGGAATTGCGAAGCAATTCCAGCAACCGCAAAAATGTGGCGGAGCAAAAATGCACAAAGGGCGTAAGCCCGACTGCATTTTTGCGTAGCCCGAGCCGCCGAAGGCGGCGAAGCGTTTACCGTATGTTAAGCGACGAGCCATCAACGCCCCGTTATCTTACTACTCGGCACTTTTATACAATAATATTTTTATACAATAAATTTATACTTCTATCTTACTACCCCCATATATCTTGTTTTTTGTGCCAGATAATATTTCATTATTACTCAAACCAACCGTCTATGAATGTAGGAGTTACAGTCAAAGCATCATAAATGTCTTCGTCGCTTTTTGCTGATAGCCATTCATTGCCAACATCAAGTGTTTTGCTTCCATTTTTCACAGGTGCTGTATTACCTGAAATTATATTTATATAAACAGTTCCTGTCCTGTTCCCAAAATTTTGATACTCATCTATCCATGACAAAGCCTGTTGAAGTTTTGGCATATAACTTGGCGTAGTATTTGGCAACGCAATAAACTTAATTTCAACTGTTACACTATTACCACCAGTTCCATTAACAACAATAGACAATTTTTGCTCAACTGGTTGCGGTTGCGGATTTGGTTCATCTTCTTTACAAGCGATAATGCCGATTGTTATTATTGCTACTAATGCAATAATCCATAAATTCTTCTTTTTCATACTATATCCTTCTTTCTATTCCGCCGTAAGGCGGTGGAATACATTTTTTACCGCGCCGAAGGCGCATTACCTTAATTCCCATAATACATATATATAAGATATGTTACAACGCATATCTATCTTGGGCATGTCGTACAACTCCGTGGTAAAAATTCTTACGCTATTTAGTGTCTAACACCATTGCGTTACCTACCATTAAGCAAACCATTCTGCCAGAACACTACCTAATGATGCAAAGCATACGGAATCAGAAACACTAGATATCCAATTATTATGAACTTTTAATGTTTTTGAACCACTCAATACGAAACCATCGTAAGGCGTGCCGCCGTATTCAACATTTATCGTGTAAACGGCTGTGGGCATACCAGCAGCTATATCTTGAAACACTGGTCCTAAACGGGACAAATACGCAGGTACAACAGCAGTAACCGCCATGTAGTTTACTTCTACCTTTTTACCACCACCGAGATCGACTGTCCATTTCTGTGCCGTTGGCTTCGGAGGCGGCGACGACGACCCACCGCCGCCATCGCTACAGCCGATAATTGCCAAACCGATAATGGCGACCATCGCCGCCGATAAAATGTTTGTTTTCATTTTGTTACTCCTTATAAAATTAGTGTCTGACACCGTTTTCATTCCTTAATCTCCCTGTCTACGTTTTCTTTAAATTGCGCCGTATCGCTGAATCTTTCATCAATAATCTTGCGTTTGCCGCCGATCAATTTCGGTTTTTCATTTTCGATGATGAGTTTGCCGTCATGCTTGCCGCTGTTCAAACCTTTGAAATCGCGTAACGCTTGCTTTTCGGTTGGTTCTTCGGTTTCGCCGCGGTGGTGTTTGAAAAAGATTGACAACGCGTTGTGCAACGTTTCGGCGGCGTCCACCCGGCGTTTTGCCGCTTCACGCACCGAGGCGTAGAATTCGAGCGCGTCCGTGTAGGCAATGTCGGCGGATTGAATCGTAATGTTCCACAGTTTTTCCCTAATTTGCGTTACAATGTCCGTCAAACTGCGGAAGTCCATAAAATATTGAATGTCCGTTCCAAAACGTTCAACGGTAAGGTAATGCGGCAGAAACTCGCCGTTTTCCAGCGCCAATTCATACGCACGCTCAATGAAACCCATTTTTTTGATGCCGACACCGTTAAGCCTCATACGGTCGAGCGCGCGCAAGTGCTGTGAATAGTCGTCAAGTACCGTTTTGATAGCATTGAAATCATGGTTGAGTGAGTCGATGATGTCCTGCGGCATATCGGGATTGTTCGGCGGACGTTTTGTTGATGGTGCGCCTTTTAACAATTTAATATCAGCGGTACTCGCTCTTGCTTGCGCCTTTCCTGCGGGTTTTCTTCCTCTTGTTGATGTTTTCTTTGCCGTTGCCTTTTGTGCGGTTGCTTTCTTCGTGGTTTTCTTTGGTCTTGCCATGATATTACTCCTTTCTTAGTCGCGTGAGCGACTACTTAAATCGGACGGCTCCGCAACGCGGAGACGATTACTCCTTTATATTTCTCAACTATCTATTTTCCGCTCATACGAGCGGATTTAAATTAGTGTCTGACAC
>Ga0268262_10000743_pt1 | contig 42245 bp, 49 predicted proteins | sample TergutNc150P3_FD_190354 | JGI IMG/M metagenome (GOLD analysis project Ga0268262, IMG submission 190354) | Nasutitermes corniger P3 segment gut microbial community from laboratory colony in Florida, USA - Nc150 P3 (SPAdes) (version 2) | ecosystem: Host-associated > Arthropoda: Insects >...
CAAAATTTTTTGATACCCACACAATACGCAGAAGAATGGGAATGCTCTTTCAAATGGGAGCTTTATTTGATTCAATGACCACAGGCGAAAACATAGCTTTTGCCCTGAGAGAACACCATCCCGAACTTTCCGAAAAGCAAGTTCAAGACCAAGTGACCGAAAAACTTCAACTCATAAATCTGGTGCCGGAGTTCCGCACAAAAATGCCAAATGAACTTTCCGGTGGCATGAAAAAGCGTGTTGCTCTGGCCAGAGCCATAGCCCTTAACCCCGAGATTCTTTTATACGACGAGCCAACCACAGGCCTAGACCCAATTACTTCCGATGTTATAAATGATTTGATTTTAGATATGCAGTCTAAACTAGGAGTTACTTCTGTTGTGGTGACCCACGATATGGTTAGCGCATTCAAGGTCGCAGACCGCATAGCCATGCTCTACAAAGGCCGCATAATAGAAATAGGTACGGTGGATGAAATAAAAAATACCGAAAATCCATTTGTAAAGCAATTCATAACTGGCCAGAGACACTTGCCAACAGACACAAGAATTTAATATGCATCTCTTTGTAGGTTTGGGCAATCCGGGGCAAAAATACGCTAACACAAGGCATAATTTGGGTTTTATGGCTATAGACAGCTTGTCTGCAAAATACTCAAATGGCGCAATTTGGAAAACCCAGTGCAGGGCGGAAACTCAAAAAATAAATATCGCCAATCAGGATATTTTGCTAGCAAAGCCGCAAACTTTTATGAATTTAAGCGGAGAGAGCGTACAGGCCCTTCTCTCTTTCTACAAGGCAAAACCTGAGAATTTGCTAGTGTTCAGCGATGATATTAATCTGGCTTGCGGCACAATGCGAATAAGGCCAAATGGCAGCGCAGGCGGGCAAAACGGCTTAAAAAACATTGTGGAGCATATAGGGCAAAATTTTCCGCGTGTTCGCATTGGAGCTGGCAAAGTGCCAGAGCATTGGGATTTGATAAACTGGGTTCTCTCTGCCATAAGCAAAGAGGATGCGGAGCTTTGCAAGCAGGCTCTGGATAAGGTACCTAGTTTGTGCGAGATGTATTTGACAAAGGGGATTGCAGCAGCGCAGAATGAGTTTAATAAATCCCTCTCAGCCTAGCCATCAAGTCTTTATACTCAATCTCCTTTCCATTCTCCTTTTCCCACTGAGCCACATCAAAAGGCTCCATAATTTGCGAAGATGCTTCTTGAACGGTTTTTGAGCTTTTTCTTTTTTCAAAAGAGGTCGCTGTCCCCTTTATTGAAATAGGCAAAATCGTTGCTTTTAATTCTGCCGCCATTCTAAATGCACCGCTTTTCCAAACTCCCATTTCACCTGTTTTGCTCCGAGTGCCTTCTGGGAAAATCACAATTTGCGGCGGTTTTGTGGCGGAATAATTGAGCATTTTATCCATAAATTTTTGCCCAGCGCTCGCGGATTGTCTTTTAATGAAAACGCAGCCTATTTTTTTCATCCAATAATACAAAATTGGAATTCGCGACAATTCCACCTTTGCCAAAAATCCTAGAGGCCTTTGCACAGAAGTTAAAATAACAGGGATATCCGCATACGAATTGTGATTCGCAATCACAATAACTGGGCGGCTCCAATCCACCTTTGCCAAATTATATTGCCCCTGAGGGCTTAAATCTATTCGCATGGCTTTTAGGCAGAATTTTGCCCAACGCAAAAGTTTTTCTTGCAACCACGCATCTGCGGTGCTGGCTCCGAAAATTTTCTTAAAAAAATACAGTGGAATGTGGCAAAACATAAAGATTGCGATTTGAGCCACGGCAAGAATTTTAAAAATAAAAACTGGCATTGCTATTCCTTTTTTTAGCTTTTTCTCTTCGCAATATTTTAAAAAACGCGATGCCTTGAAATTTTTTAGCTTGCCCTTAAAATACCGCTGCTTGCAATATAAAAAAAATATATGAGCCTCTGCCCTTGTTACCCCAACATAAAAAAGCCGTTTTTCCTCACCCAATTGCTTTTTTCTCTCCCTTGGCTTCTCCGGCAGCTCCCCGGGGCTCAAATGCTCGGCAAGCCCGCAATAGAAAACAACAGGATATTGAAGCCCTTTTGAGGCGTGGATGGTCTCTATATGCACACCGTCAAAGTCTGCTGGGGATTCCTCTTCAATAACTGGAATATCGCAATCCTTTAATGCAAGCTCGTAATACTCGCATTGGCGGTTGTAGCGGGAAAGCAGGGCAAAATCGCTCCATTTCATTGAATATTCCTCTTTTAGAAATTTAATCTCATAAACCAGTTTTATAATCTCCTCTTCTGCCGTTCTCGAAACCAAAATTTCGGGTTTTCTGTTTTCCTTGAAAAGCGGGTAAGGGCGCAAGGCTCCCGCTCTTAGATTTTTTCTAAAGGCAAGCGGTTTGTCCGTGAAAATTCTGTTTGCCGCCTCCAGAATACTAGCGGTGCTGCGGTAATTCCATTCCAATTTCAATACCTTGCAATTTGGAAAGTCTTTTTGAAATCTCAAAATGTTCCCAATATCCGCACCCCTGAACCCGTAAATTGCCTGGTCATCATCGCCCACGGCAAAGAGGTTTTTGCTGTTTCCCAGAATTCCACGCACAAGCCTGTATTGCGAAGGGTTTATATCTTGGTATTCATCTATTAAAATCTCATTCCACATATCTTGGCAATGTTCTTTAACCTCGTTAAATTCCAGGAGCAAGCGAATAGAAAGCCAAATTAAATCTTCAAATACTATTTCGCCGCTTTGAAGCACTTTTTGCCTCAATTTTTCCAATTTGTCTTTGCCAAGCTTTAATTCGGGGCAAAATAGGTTTTCCCTGTTTATGCTGCCTGCTTTTATGCTCAGTTCCATAAGCCAGTCTTGAAATTCAAAATCGCTTTGCTCCTTGGGCATAGGGGCTTTTTGGAACCCGACGCGTTTCCAATTTTCAATGCCTTTAATCTGCATTTTCAAAATTCTAAGGGCAAGGGAATGAAATGTGCAGAGCAAAGCTTTGGAATCTGGCAAGAGCTCTTTTACCCTCTCATCCATCTCCCCCGCTGCTTTTGCCGTGAATGTCAAAGCCAAAATATTTGAGGAATTAACCCCCTGCCCAATTCGGTACAGAATTCTCTTGGTCAAAACCGAAGTTTTCCCAGACCCTGCCCCCGCCAAAATGAGCAAAGGCCCTTCCTCTGCATGGGAATGCAAAACAGCCTGTTTTTGTTCGGTATTCAAACCGCGTAAAAGATGTGTCTCAGCCATATTTTCTCCTCTTCTCTATTTACTTAGACGGAGAAAATGCCAAAAAAAATCCTAAAAAGTGAATTTTGCAAACAAAAGTTTACAAAAATGGTGTTTTTTTCCGTATTTTAGGCAGGTTTGTTATTTTGGCACAAAAATTGTATATTATATCTTATGAAATCAAATTTCGCGTTTGAGAAGCTAAAAGAAAAGCTGATAATAACAAAATTTTTTTCTATTGAATTTTATGGATCAGATCCGATTAATTTAAAGACAAATGAATTAAAATAAGAACCACGCCATTTTCAACCAACCCAAATGTCGGGAAATTAGGATTTTTTTCCCCTTTTTTTACGTCTAACAAGTAAAGGGAAAAAAATCATGACTCTTGAAGAGCGAGTAGAACGTATTATTTGCGCAAGCGAGGTGGAGCTTGCGGGGGAGGCTTATATACTTAACAATCTGCGGAAGATTTATACAAACCTTAGCACGGGCAATAAAATTACTCTTAGCCATAATTCGGCGGGGAAATTGGCTTTGCATTGGAAAGACGGCGAGGCATACCAGAAATCCATAGCGCATGTTCCGCGGATAATAGAGAGTATGCAATTCCTGGAAGAAATGAAGCCGGACAAAGAAGGTGCGAGCTTTGAAAACTACTCATATTACATTACTCCAGCGAATATAGCCAGCGAATCATACACAATATTAAGCACTGTTGGGCGTGTAGAACAAGAAATTTACTATGACCATAACATATTCAAAGGAACGCCAGCAGAAGTATTTGCAAAAGCGAAGAGCGAGACAAGCGACAAGAAATACCACAGGTTGAATAAGATTTTGCAAGATACAAAAGGATAGCCGAGACCCGATTCTGGTCGCTACCAGAGAGACCTCGGCTATCCAAGAGGCTCTAACCGCCTCTACCTACAAATATACAAAAACCCCAGCCCCCGTAAACCCCGAAGCCCCCTCCGCTTTCGCGAAGGGGGCAGGGGAGGTTATGTGTTGTTGGTTATCGTAGGTTGGTTAAGTTTATGGGTCGCAACCTGTTGCGCTAGCAACGGTGGTTACAGTGCAAGTTTCTGTAGCAGGGCCAGAAGCAACAGTGCCGCAGAATAAGGAACTAGCAGCCGGAGCAACTTTGCAGTAGTCCTCGGTGCCGTTGTCGGTGGTGATCGCACCAAAAGCATTATCTTCATTGTCATAAACATAATCAGCGTTGGTGGTGCTGGTATACACTAGGTTACCTGTTGGAGCAGCTACGAATCTGACACCAGTGTTAACCAAGCCATTGTTAGTAGCAAACCAACGAGCACCAGAGCTAGCAGGAGTGCAAGCACCAGCAGGAGGAGCGGCGGCAGCGACGTTGGCAGCAATGCAAGCTGATTTTAATATGCAGGCTGGATTACCAGTTGCTGAATTTGCTGCTGGTATGCCAACATAGTCTGCTCCTGTGCCGTCGACATATGCGCAGGTAGCAATGCCATTGGGGACTGTGCCATTAGCGGTTGAGAGGCAAGCAGTAGGACTAGCTTTGCTGTTTATAACATAGCCTGCTTCGCAGACACATCTGCCAGACTCTGCTTTGCCGCCTGCTATGCTGGTGCATACAGTAGTTGCTCCGCAAACGAGGCCAGTCCAGCCTGCTACTTCTCCGCCGTAGCAAGATACGACTACTTCATCAGGTATTTTCTCGCAGCCGCTGAAGTCCTCTTTTGGTCTCTCGCCAACGCCGCAATGCAGGTATCTATCCTTGGTTCTGTCTTGTACATTGGTGACCAAGCAGGACTGCCATAGCCATGTGTTCTGGTTGTACTTGATGCTGGTTTGGCACATATCCTCTGGAACTTCCTCATAGGTGTAGCCAACAGTACCACCCTGCTGAACGTTGGCATTAGTAGTAGTGGGCGCAAGCCATACATTTGGGAAAGTATTGGTAGTATAATTGGTCTGTAAAACAATTGATGATGTTGAATTTACCCACCTGCTGCCAACATTAACACCACCCTGCACCTGTCCATTAAGAACCTGTAATGCTGCACCGGGTGGCAAATCATTATTTAAATTTGATGCTGGCAACGAGGCAATCTTGATTGTGCAGAACTGCTTTCTCGGATCGTACTGCGCGTCACGGTAATTCGCGGAAGTTATACCACTAGTAGGAAAATTCATAGGATTAATTCTGCACTTGTCTCCCACGGCGATTGCAGTAGAGCCTTCCTTGTAGCAGAATTGCGATACATCATCATAGAAAGTGCCTGCGCACATTTTACGGACAAAGCCCGTTGTTGTTTGACAGAAATAGTCAAGACCGTCGAAGTAGAGACCACCCTTGCCGTTTGGATAGTCGCTTGGCTTCGGGTTGGGGTTGCGGCAGTTGTCTACCACTTCAACCCTCTGGGTGTATGGAGCGGCGGCTGTGCTGTTGACCCATTTGGGGTCCCTGCGGCAGAACTGCGAGCGCAAGTCAGCTTTCTTAATCTCGTTATCCGTCCAGACGGCGCTGGTACCTGTCCCTGAAGTGGGAATGCCGCACTGAGTTCTCACAACGCCGTCCGCGTCACATACCTGCTTGCCGCCGACGACAGGGCCCAGGGTGGGTGCGGTGAAGTAGGTAGCGTTTTGTGCATAGTCGCCATAGTCGTAGGCTTTGTATCTATCGTAGTACACTCCGGCGTTGTAGTTGGAAATCTCGCCATCACGAGCCCCTCCCTTGAAGGTGAATATCTTGCCGGTCCAGTCATTATTGCCGCAGAGATTTGCCACCTTGCTGCTGGCGGAGCTGTATGTGCCATCGCCATAGTCGTTGGTGCTCGTGGTCTGGCAGAACTGGCTGTATGTGAACTTGCCGTTGGTGCCGCCGCAAAGGTTGACCACAGCCTTGAACCCGGTCTTGCTCTCAAAGCAGAACTTACTACTGGCTAGGTAGTCGTTCGAGCCGCAAAGGGGGGCCAGCTTGTAAGAACTACCGTCTGCGTAGCAGAAATACACGTTTGGATTGTAGAGTGTGTTCAAAGTGCTGTGGTCAACATTGCCATCTGCTTCGTTGCAAATGAACTTAGACTTGGACAGGACAAGACCGTTTGTTATGGTCTGGGCGGCGTTGCCATCACCGACGAGGCCGCTATTAGATCCAGCAGATGTGCCTGAGCTGCCGCTGGTGCCGCCAAGGATGTCGATTTCGCCTACGTTGTAGTAGTCTTTGTTTATGTCAACGGTGCGTTTTTCGCCGTTGGTGCAAATGTTTTCGTCTTTGTTGTATACATTGCCGTTGCATAGCCAGAGGGTGTCGCCTGCGCCTAGCACAATGCCCAATTCATAAGGGTTGTACTGGTCGAAATTATCGACTTTGCTGCCGCCGCTGCTGCCGCCGCCGCCGCCGCCGCCGCCTGATGATCCTGGTGCACCGTAAATTGGGATTATCTGGTCGCCGCACTGGATTGTGTATGCTGCACTGGGGGCGCCGCCTTGGGCAATCCTGCACAAGCCAGCCGGAAGCTGACCGTCTGGGCCTTCGCCGCCATTGTATATTATTACGCCATCGACATCGCCGGGGCAGGTTATACGCGCACCGCTGCCATCAGCCAGCTTTGAGACACTGCAGTTTTTGCCGTCTACGCCTCTTGGGCCTCTGTCGCCCGAGCACGAAATTGTGAATACCATGGCGAATATCATACAACTGATACCCGCCGCCAATAGAAGAACTCTGTTTAACCTCATAATAACTCCCTTCTTCTCACGCCTACTCTGTGCTCAGTGCGCGATTTTCGGCTTGCTCGCTGCCTAAAAAAAAGGTTCCTTATTTTTAGGCAGTTTGACCCTTGACAACTATCGGCTTTTTTTCTATATTATATCTGTCCAGAAAAAAGGAACGTTTTTTTTCGGCAGCCTTTTTTAGCCATTTCTTGTGATATTTTACGCGTTTATTGGCTTTTTTCACCACTTTTTTTCGAAATTGCCCAAGACTTACTATATTTAAGCTTCAGGCGCCAATGCAAAAACCTCTAAAACACATCGCGGTAATAATGGATGGCAATGGCCGTTGGGCAAAATCCAAGGGTCTGGAGCGTTTTTTGGGGCATAGGCACGGCACAAAGGCAACCGTGGCAACCGTTGAAGCCGCTGTGGATTTAGGCCTGGAACACCTAACCCTATTTGTTTTTAGCTCCGAAAACTGGCAAAGGCCTAAAATTGAAGTTGAATACCTCATGAATCTACTTGTAGAAATGGTAGCCCAAGAGCTTCCTCACCTCATGGAAAAAAATGTCAAGCTAATGGTCATAGGCAATGTAGGCAAGCTACCCGAAAAACCGCGCAAAAAACTTCAAGAAGCAATGGATAAAACCGCGCAAAACAGCGGAATGCAGCTCAATTTGGCAATATCTTATGGCGGAAGAATGGAAATTGTGGAGGCAGCCCGAGAAATAGCCTCGCTTGCAAAAAAAGGCGAGCTAGACCCGGAAACTCTAGATGAAACACTATTCGCAAGCCATTTATATTTGCGGGGGGCACCAGACCCGGATTTGGTTATACGCACGGGTGGCGAGTACAGGCTCTCCAACTACCTGCTATGGCAAGCTGCATATAGCGAATTTTTTGTCAGCGATGTCCTTTGGCCAAATTTCACCAAAGAAGATTTTGCAAAAGCCATTGAATTTTACAATACTCGCCAGAGAAGATTCGGCAGGGTTATGGAGGAGTAGCTAAAACTCCAGTTTTCCTATAAAAGAAAACCTTGGCACAAAGCTCTTGCTCAGTTCTCCATTTATTGGCCAAGACAAATTTATGTGGTTAACAATGCCTTGCACAGATTTGGAAGAAGAAACTCTCAAACCTATTCCAGCCATGTATAGCAAGTCTCTCGGCTCAAAAGCGCGCAATCTGTCGGTTGCTTCACCGGCTGTTAAAAAGGCGGCAAAAGATGGAATTTGTGTTAAAATTTCAAATCCTGAAAAATATCTCTGTTCTACCTTAAAGGCAAAAGTATTTGGGCCTGCCAAATAACGCAAAGGAAAGCCTGGAAAAATTGAATTGCCGTCTAAATAAAATTGGCGAGGAAAAGAGTTTTCGTCTTTGCCGCGCCAAGATTCTACCTGCGTACTTAAAACCGAAGCCCATCTCAGGCTGGACTTGAAAATATATTCTCCAAACAAAGAGCTGCGCATATCTCCAAGAACATCTTTATTGTAATAAAAATAATTTTGCCCCTTTACCAAAAAATTATGCTTTCTTGTTCCAGCCGATAAATTTATAATATGCTCAAAATACCAGTCATCATTTTCTGCCTGCAATTCCTTAAAATTTTTTGCAACAAGGGTTTTAATATAATAACCCCTCTCCACATCCTCTGCCCATTTAACCCTATGCAAATTATATCTTTTATCCAGGCGGATATGGCTTGCCGCTATGGAAAAACCCAATCGCGAATCCTTCATCCAACGATTTTCAACTCCTAGATTTCTACCCTCAAGTTTATGAAAATCATACCCAATTCCCAAATATGTTTTAAACGATGCACCTCCAAACGAGCGCAAAAGCCATAAAGACAGGGAATCTTCCCTAAGCCCTTCTAAATAGTATTCATCTCGTTTTGACCAAAGCATTTCCGCATTGTATGCCCATTGATTTTTTGCCTGGCTTATAAAGGGATAACTCAAACTTAAGCTTCGTTCAAAGCCATCTGAGTTTTCGCTTATGGTAAAAAAGAATTTTTGATTAGGAATAATAAAATCTTCTGTTTTAAAGATCAAGTATTTTAGGTCTCTGTCTTCTTCGTGCTTATAAAAGAAACCTATGGTATGCCCAAAACCAAGCAGATTGTGTTCCCACAAGCCAACTGCCCAAAGCCATTCTTCGCCAGGTTTTCCAATTGAAACCGCAGGGGTAAAAGTCCAGTTATCGCTGGTTTCAATATATAAATCTGCATTGCCAAGCGAATCCATTTTTGCTTCTATTTTAGCATCGCTAATATAGGGCAAAGCTCGCAAATTTTTCTCTGCCTCTTGTATTTCTGCATAAGAAACAAAATCCCCCTCTTTAAAAGGAAGCCTTGAGCCAATAACAGATTCCCTGGTTTTTATGTGAATTATATTTCCTACCCTATACAATTTTCTCTCTGCCGAAGTATGAGTTACGGCATCGTCAAAAACATTTTTTGTTTCTATGTGAATTTGAGAAACTTTCAGAGAATCTTCTGCAAAAGCAATGGAAACCACAAAAAATAAAAACAGAAAAGGCACGTGAGGAATATATAAATTTAATTGAGGGCTATTTTCAAAAATCCTTTTTTCCTCTCAAAATAAACACCTCCCAAGCGAAACCTGAAAGAATCCTTTTTTTGGAGCTTTTCATATAATTTCCTGTCTTCATTAGTTTCTTCCCAAGTTATGCCCTTGCTGCCAAGCCATAACCTAAAGAGTTCGCCATAGCCTTGCATGGCAGGCAAATGGAAATGCCTCAAAAGAATGAAGCCAGCTGTATGTTCTGCCAAAAAAGGATTAAAATAGGAATCTAGTATTTTAATCGCATTCGGGTAAATTTTTTGTGAAAGCTCCGCTATATGCGCCAAGCTGTTTATTGTGCCTTTGCACTCTTCTTCAATTTTTGGCAGAATTTGAAGGCGAACTTTATTCCTGAAATGATTTATGCTCTTGTTGGTGCTATCCTCTCTCCACTCAATTCCATTTTCCTCTGCGTATTTTTGCAAATCCTCTTTTGTGAATTCTAGCATTGGGCGAACAACTCCGTCTTCTCGCTCTGCCAAAATGCCTCGCAAACCTTTTAAACCCGTGCTTCGGGCTATTCGCAAAAACACGGTTTCTGCTTGGTCGTTTTTGTGGTGCGCGGTTGCCAAAAAATTTGCACCCAATTTACTTTTTAAATCAAAGAGCAAATTATATCTCGCTTCTCTTGCAATGGCTTCAAAATTATTTTTGCCTTCAAAAATTTTCTGGTCTATAAAAAGTTCGTAAAACGGAACGCCGTATTCCTCGCATTTCTTTTTTATCAATTTGGAATCTTCGTTTGCATCTTTTCTAATTCCGTGGTTCACATAGGCGGCATTTAAATTTGAATATTTTTTTGCAAAGAAATGCAGCATGCACATGCTGTCCAAGCCGCCGGAAATTGCCAAAAGAAATGATGAGTTATTCATTCAAGTGCCGCATCCCAGTCTTTCCAAACAGGGTCATAGCCGTTATCTCTTATTTTTTGCTCAATTTCTGTGGGGCTTCTAGAATCGTTTATTTCCCATTGAGTGAGTTCGTTTTTGGAAACGGCATAGCCACCGGGGTCTGTGCGGCTGCCTGCGCTCATGGTTGTTAGCCCAAGCATCATTGCCCTGTCTCTAAAATCTGCAGATTCCCTTGTGCTGAGTGAAATTTCCACATCTGGGAAACATATTCTGTAAGCGCACATAAGCTGAACCAATTCCCTGTCGCTTGGGGTGTGCAGCTCAATGGTTTGCCCCTCAAAGGGGCGCAGTCTTGGGAATGAAATTGAAAATTTGCTCTGCCAATATGTACTCTGCAAATAGCTCAAATGCAAAGCGGTGAAAAAACTATCCACTCGCCAGTTTTCCAAACCGAGCAATGCCCCAATGCCAATTTTCCTCACCCCTGCAATTCCAATTCTATCTGGGCAATGCAAGCGGTATTCAAAAATGCTTTTTTTCCCATGCGGGTGGTGTTGCTTGTAAGTTTCTTCCCTATAAGTTTCTTGATAAACAAAAACCGCGCTAACTCCGCATTTTGCAAGTTCGGCATATTCTTCCATGCTAAGAGGCTGAACCTCTATTGAAACAGAGGCAAAATGTTCGTGGCAGAGTTTCACCGCATTTAGCAAATATTCAAAGCCTGCATTTTTGGGGCTTTCTCCTGTTACCAAAAGAATATGCTCAAAGTGGCCAAGTTTTTTTATCTCTATAATTTCTTCAAGTATTTCATCTTCGGTTAGAACTTTTCTCTCAATATTATTATTATGATTGAATCCGCAATACACGCAGGAATTTGTGCAATCGTTGGAGAGGTAAAGCGGCAAGTAAAGTTGAATGGCTTTTCCAAAACGCTGCAAGGTTATCTCTCTGCTCTTTTTTGCCATATTCTCCAAATACGGAGCAGCAGACCGCGAAATCAAAGCCGCAAAATCATCCATATTCATATTTTCTTTTTTTGAAAGCGCCCGCTCCACAGATTGAAGCGTGGCAGTGGCAATTCCCTTTTCCACCATCTCCCAATTGAATTTGGAAAACACGGAGGAAAACATCTCTATGATTCCCTATGTATAATCCGTGCTATGCGGCTCCAGCGCATATCGGCTGGCAGGTAAACCCAAGTCCAAGGTTTTAGCAATTCAACTCTAGATTCTTTGTCTAGGCTAAAATATATGATGAAGGCTTTGGCTTTTATATTCCTTGCACTAACAAAACCCCAATAGCGACCGTCTGCGGAATTGTCGCGGTTATCGCCCATCATAAAATAAACTTGATCTTTTACTGTGTATTGATTAACCGGTTTTCCGTTCACCGTTATTTGCCATTTCAATTCCAAACTATCTTCAAGTGCTACATTTGCTTCCAAATCTTCCAACTGCGAACCGTCAAAGGAATCATAGCCAACAAGGCGGCTGCCGAAAATGCTTTTTTGCGGCATATTTGGAATATAGCGAGTTAAAAATCCTGTGCGGGCAAATTTGCTGAAAAAGCTCAAATCAACGGCACCACTTATGGTATCTCCCATTTTCAAATTTTGCGGGATTATTTTATTCCGGCTAAAAAGCGTGTTTAACAGCAAATACTTGTGGTTTTCTATCGGTACACGAAAATTCTCAAAGGTATAATCTTGCAGCCTTTGCCCGTTTTTAGTTAAAATTATATTGAACTCAACAAGGCTATCCGGCATTTCTTGAACCATAAGCGAGCGAATCCACCAAAGGTCGTGGGTGGAAAGGGTATCAAACATTATTGTCTCGTCTGGAGCAGGAACTTTTATTTCTTTTAAATAATCTCTTGGCGTGTTTTCCCTGTTCTTTTCCGTATATTTCCCAAGACCTCGCAAGCGTTGCTCCACTCCATTCAAAAACAGCTTGCCGCCTTTAACCGCAACACGCTGCCCGCTTTTTGCCACGCATCTCTTTATATAATCTTTTGGGCCATCTGCGTAGTGGATTAATTTTGGGCTTCCCTCCGGTGCTTCTTTGTCCCAAAAAAAGTTGCCTAGCATCAAGGCATTTGCAATGTGAGCATAGCGTTTGATATTGTAATCTGGGTATTCCGGTTCGCCCGGGTAGCGGAATATCACAATTTCACCTACATCCGGCTCGGAAATGGGTATTTTGCTATAGGAAAATGGAATTGGAATGCCATAAACAAATTTTAATCCTAATAAAAAATCCCCCTCAAAAAGGGTGTTTTCCATTGATCCGCTTGGGATTCTATACGCTTGTATGGCAAAAAATATCACCACAAGCGCCGTGGCAATGGGAATTGCAAACTCTCTTATAAAGGCTTTTAGGATTTTCATTGCTTGGAGCAATTTAGAAAATTTCTATTTTCCTTCCATGCAAAAGCAAGAACCGCCAAAATCTCCCAAACAGCCGCAAATGCCACCAATGCGGCCAAAGAATTTTTTACTCATAGCTGTAATGTGCCTGCTTGCCTTTGTATTGCTCAAATTGTATTCCGAAAATCCGGTAAAAGAAATTTCACGCACACAGCTCATGGAATGGATGACAAATCCAAATATCAAAATAGATTCCCTTAACATCCGCACCACCCCAGATGGAATAGAAATACTTGGCAAACGCAAGCTAGCTGCAAATGAAAAACCTCGTGCGGTAAAACCCAATCTTTTTGGTGCAGAAGCTGTGCCCGCAAACGAAGAACCCTTTCGCTCCTATATGCTTTATGTTCCAGATTCCATAATTGCTCAGTGGGAGGCACTTGGAAAAACAGTTCGCGTTTTGCACGATGAAAATACATGGGTAAATCATATACTCGCATTTTTGCCAGTGCTTATGATAATGGCTCTGTTCTGGGTTATGATGGCAAAGCAAACAGGCGGAATGGGCGGGAGAGGTTTATTCTCTTTTGGCAGAAGCAAAGCCATTTTAATAAACAACGATAAAAACAAAACAACGTTCAAAGATGTGGCGGGCTGCGATGAAGCAAAAGCAGATTTGGAAGAATTGGTTTCTTTTTTAAAAGATCCAAAGAAATTTGATAAGCTTGGAGGTCGCATTCCAAAAGGCGTGTTGCTTGTTGGCCCCCCAGGAACTGGAAAAACTCTTTTGGCAAGAGCCGTAGCTGGAGAAGCTAGCGTTAATTTTTACAGCATGAGCGGCTCGGATTTTGTTGAGATGTTTGTGGGCGTTGGAGCAAGCCGAGTTAGGGATTTATTTGAAACGGGAAAAAAGAATGCACCCTGCATTTTGTTCATAGACGAAATTGATGCGGTTGGCAGGCAGCGCGGCGCAGGGCTTGGCGGCGGGCACGATGAGCGCGAGCAAACCTTGAACCAATTGCTTGTTGAAATGGATGGTTTTGCTCCCAACGAAGGAGTTATTTTGGTTGCAGCCACAAACCGCCCCGATGTTCTGGACAAAGCCTTGCTAAGACCAGGTCGCTTTGACAGGCAGGTTGTTGTGGGGCTCCCGGATTTGGTGGGGCGCGAGGCAATTTTGAGAGTGCATTTGGAAAAACGCAAAGTGCCCTTAGACAAAGAAGTTAATGTAAAAGATATTGCAAAAGGAACGCCGGGGCTTGCCGGAGCAGATTTGGAAAACCTCGTAAATGAGGCAGCTCTTATGGCGGCAAGGTTTGGAAATCCAACTGTTACGCAGTTGGATTTTGAAGAGGCTCGCGACAAACTTTGGATGGGTGCGGAGAGAAAATCTCTTTTGATGAGCGAAGAAGATAGAAGAATGACGGCTTGTCACGAGGCAGGTCACGCTCTGATAAACCTTCTCTGCAAAAATGCAGACCCTTTGCACAAATTAACCATAATCCCGCGAGGTCGCGCCCTTGGCGTAACTCTTTCCTTGCCCGAAAAAGATAAAGTCTCCATGAGCAAAGAAGCCGCCGAAGACCAAATCGCAATTTTGATGGCAGGCAGGCTCGCCCAAATGATGGTGTTCAACAAGCAAGACACAGGTGCCTCAAACGACATTGCAAGAGCAACCGAACTCGCTCGCAAAATGGTGACCGAATGGGGTTTTTGCGAAAAGTTAGGCCCAATAGCCTACAGCAAAAACAACGACGAAATATTCCTAGGCAGGGAAATAAGCAAGCCAAAGGAGATGAGCGAAAAAACCGCAGAGATGATAGACAATGCGGTTAACGACATAATCCAAACTCAGGTGAGCAGAGTAAACGAAATGCTTTTAGAAAGCCGCGAAAAACTGGATGCCCTGAGCGAGGCTCTTTTTGAGCACGAAGTTTTAAACAGAGAAGAAATAGACAAAGTTATAGCAGGCGAGTCACTTGCAAGCACGCAAAAAAGCAGGCAATACCAGCAGAGAAAAGAACGCGAAACCGAAACGCAAAAAAAAGTAGAACCACCGCCAGAACCAAATCTGGGCGAAAAGGGCAGCAAAATAGATAAGGAAGCGTGATTTTTCTATATTTACGCCTATGAAAAAGATCCTATTCCAAGATACTAGCTTTCGCGATGGCTTTCAGTCGGTTTTTGGCGCTCGCGTTTTAACAAAAGATTTTATCCCTGCTTTGGAAGCGGGGGTTCATGCGGGAATTGAGCATTTTGAGGCAGGTGGAGGCGCAAGATACCAAGCACCTTACCTCTATTGCAACGAAGATGCTTTTAATATGATGGACACCTTCCGCAAGACGGTTGGCCCAAAGATTCGTCTGCAAACCTTGGCTCGTGGCATAAATGTAGTGGCTTTGGAACCCCAGCCCAGAGATATGATAGATTTACATGCCAAAATGTTCAAAAAACACGGCATGACACGCATTCGCAATTTTGATGCCTTGAACGATGTGAATAACCTTATATATTCTGGGCAGTGCATAACCAATGCGGGCTTGGAGCACGAGGTTGTGGTGACCATGATGGAACTGCCCCGCCACTGCAAGGGCGAAGGTGCGCACGAACCCGCGTTTTACCTTGAAACACTGAAAAAAATATTGGATTCCGGCGTTCCTTTTGTGAGCGTATGCTTCAAAGATGCAAGCGGCACGGCAAATCCACGCAAAGTTCACGAAACCTTTAAACAGGCGCGCAAACTCCTCGGCGACAAAGTGGAGCTTCGCATACACTCCCACGATACCTGCGGAACAGGCATTGCCCAATATGTGGCTGCCATTGAAGGCGGTGCAGACGGCGTTTGCTGCGGCAGAGCACCTCTCAGCGGCGGAACGGCGCAACCTGATTTGCTTTCTCTTTGGCATGCTTTAAAAGGCACGGAATATACTTTGGATATTGATGTTGAAAAAATTATGGAAGCAAACCAAGTGAGCAAAGAATGTTTCAAAGAATACGACTTTCCACCTGAGGCTCTGGCCATTGAACCCGAAGTTATTTTCAGCCCAATGCCAGGCGGTGCCTTAACCGCAAACACCTTGATGATGCGCGAAACAAAAACATTCCACCTTTACCCGCAAGTGATTAAAAACATGGCGGAGTGCGTGGCTCGCGGCGGCTTTGGCTCAAGCGTTACCCCAGTTTCCCAGTTCTATTTCCAGCAGGCTTATGCCAACACGGTTCAAGGCCCTTGGAAAAAAATAACCGATGGCTATGGCAATATGGTTCTCGGCTACCTTGGCAAAACCCCAAGAGAACCAGACCCAGAGATAGTGAAAATTGCAAGCGAACAGATGAAAAAACCTGTGTTCACCGGAAATCCCTTGGATGTTTTGGAACCGGGCATTCCAAAAGCGAAAAAAGTTTTGGAAGATAACCATTTGCCTGTAACCGATGAAAATATTTTCATAATTGGCGCAATGGCAACAAAAGGTGGCAACAAAGGCTTGGATTTCTTGCAGGGCAAAGCTAGAGTTAGCGTTCCCAAAAAGAAACCTGCGGCTCCAGCCGCTGCCGCACCAGTTGCAGCATCTGCTCCGGTTGCACCCATTAGCGGCACAGTTAATTATGGCGTTACCGTTGGCGGAAAAACATTTAGCGTGCAGGTTAGCGGGTAAAAAGATTGAAAGGCATTCTTTTAGCTGGAGGTGCGGGCTCTAGGCTTTATCCTTTGAGCGCAGTGGCTAGCAAGCAACTGCAACCCGTGTACGACAAGCCCATTGTTTATTATCCTCTCTCCACGCTGATGCTCGGCGGGATAAGGGATATTTTGCTTATAAGCACGCCTGTGGATTTGCCGCGCTTTGAAAACCTGCTTGGCAATGGAAATCAATGGGGTTTAAATATTCAATATGCTGCCCAGCCACGCCCAGAGGGCATAGCGCAGGCTTTTTTGATAGCAGAAGACTTTATTAAAGACCAGCCTTGCACATTGATTTTAGGCGATAATATTTTTTACGGTGCTTTTGATTTATATGGCATAATGGCAGATGCAAAAAATTTCACAGGTGCGCGCATATTGGGCTATGCGGTTAATGACCCTGAGCGTTATGGAGTTGTTGAGTTTGATGCAAAGGGCAAAGCTCTCTCTTTAGAAGAAAAACCTGCAAAACCAAAAAGCAATTACGCAGTGCCGGGCTTGTATGCTTACGACAAAACCATTTTGGAAAAAGCAAAGTCTCTAAAACCCAGCGCAAGAGGCGAACTTGAAATAACAGATATAAACAAAATGTATTTGCAAGAGGGAACCCTATTTGTGAAAAAAATAGGGCGCGGAGTTGCATGGCTAGATACAGGCACCCACGCATCTCTTTTGGAGGCGAGCAATTTTGTTTACACCCTTGAATCCAGGCAGGGTCTTAAAATAGCCTGCTTAGAAGAGATAGCTGTTGAGCGCGGCTTTGTTCCCTGGGAAAAAATGAAAGCACATTTAGAAAACAATATGCCCAAATGCCCATACAGGGATTATATTTTCAAAAGATTTAGCGAGAGAAATAACTGAGCAACCTATTCGCCGCCTTGAACGGGCTTTCCCTGCCTTCCAAAACCGCTTGCTCTGCCAAGGGAAGTTCTTTTCGCACATCGGGGTGATTGTAAAAGTTAAACATTAAGCTATCGTGTATAGTGTTTTCCATCCAGTTTTTTTGCTGTTCTTTTCTGTTTTGGTAAAACCAGTTGTTTTGCTTAACGGTGTTTTCAAACTCAGTTATCATTTGCCAAACTTCTGGAAGCCCTTCTTTTGTAACAGAAGAGGTGGCTATCACTTTTGGTGACCAGCCGTTTTGTGTTGCGGGGAATAGGTGCAATGCGTTTTGGTATTCGCTGCGGGCTGCTAGGGCTTTTGTGATATTTTGTCCATCGCATTTTGTTATGGCCATGCCATCGCACATTTCCATTATGCCGCGTTTTATGCCTTGAAGTTCATCGCCTGCACCTGCGAGCATCAAAAGCAAAAAGAAATCTGTCATTCCGTGCACGGCGGTTTCGCTTTGCCCAACTCCAACTGTTTCTATTAAGATTGTGGAGTATCCTGCCGCTTCGCAAAGGAGAATTGATTCGCGAGTTTTTTGCGCCACTCCGCCCAAAGAAGAACCGGAGGGAGAAGGTCGTATAAAAGCATCATCTTTTGCAGAGAGGCAATTCATTCGGGTTTTGTCGCCTAAAATGCTGCCCTTTGTGCGCTGGCTTGTTGGGTCTATTGCCAACACTGCTAATTTTTTTTTGTGCTCTTCTATTAAATAAACGCCAAAGGTTTCTATGAATGAACTTTTGCCAGCACCTGGGCTTCCAGTTATGCCTATCCTCAAGGAATTCCCCGAATGGGGCAGGCATTTTTGAATTAGCTCCTGAGCTTTGTCTTGGTGCTGCGGCAGGTTGCTTTCCACAAGTGTTATGCCTTTGGCAAGCACGGAGCGGTCTCCTTTTAAAATGCCCTTGAAAAGTTCATCTACACTAGGCTCTCTGCGGCGGCGCTTTGCAAGCACAGCCTCTATATCAGGGTTCACAACGGATTTCTCCGCCACCCCTTGCGAAATAGAGAGAGCACTCAATTATTTTTTAGCCGGCTTTATGTCTAGCAATTCCATTTCAAAAATAAGCAGCGAATTGCCCGGTATTGATCGATTGCCGTATTCGCCATAGCCCAAATTGCTTGGAACCCAAATTTTTACCTTTTCATCTTTTTTCATAAGGCGAAGCATTTCCACCCAGCCCGGTATAAGCTGCCCTTCTCCAAGAGCTATGGATAGAGGCTGATTGCGGTCTATGGAACTGTCGAATTTGGTGCCGTCTAAAAGAGTGCCGGTGTAATGGACTGTTATGGTATCGCCATCTTTGGCAACCTTGCCTTCGCCTTCTTTTAAAACTATGTATTGCAAGCCGCTCCCAGTGGTAACAACACCAAGTTCGCCCTTGTTCTTTTCGAAAAATTCATTTTGCTTAACGAGGTTTTCCGCAGCTTTTTGTCTTCTCTCTTCCATGGCAATGGAATCTTTTGCCATACGGGCCCTGTTCATTTCCTTTATAAAATCTTGCAGAGCGGCTGTAGCCTCGCTATCGTTCATAAGAGCGGGTTTAGAGGTGTCCAATTGGTCTTTTATGCCTTGCAAAATCATGGAATAGTCTAAATCTGCTTCTATTTGTTTTATTGCCCTGCCCATGTCTGTGCCAACTGCATAGCCATGCCTGCCCTGCGGGGTTTCAAGGGCAGCTTTATTTGAAACAGCTTTGTTGTTTGCATTCAAATCGCAAGAAACGAAAAGAGTGCCGAGAATAATCGCCAAAAAGGCAACCGCGGAAAGAATGTAGGATTTTTTCATAAGGGTAATATAGAAATGCTGATTCTGCCCGTAGGGTTTATTACACTTACTATATTATAATTATGAATAAATTCTTTATTTTCTTCGCTTTTGCCTCTTTTGCATTGGTTGGCTGCTCGGATAACAACAAAGAACCTAAACGCGGCGACCTTTGCGCAGCCATAACCAAAGAATGCCTTGCAGGGATATGGCTTCTTCAAACTGTAGAAGGCGGACTAGGAGAATGTAATCCCACGGATAGAGGTGATTTAGAGTTACTAAAAAGTGGGAGATTTATTTTTAATGGTGCTTATGGTGGTTACCCGTCCGAAGAAAAACGTGGAACTTGGGAACTACTTCCTGGTGAAAAAATGAAAATATCTTTCGATGGTGGAGGCGATCCTAGTATTAAAGACGTTACTGCAACCTTTAAGATTAGAGATTCAGGGTATAAATTAGAAATAACCACCAAAGGCTACACTGGTTTTTTGCAATGCAGAGCGGGCACCGATAATACAGAATACACTGAGAAATTTTCCTTTCAAAACTAGCTCACTCTTCCAGCTCCAGCGGCAAGGGAAATTTTGTTATTTCCTTTACCACACGCTCTTCCACAATTTTTTCAATGCTAAAATGTTTCTTTAGCCATTCCACTATTTCCAAAACTAAATATTCCGGCGCACTTGCACCGCTAGATATTCCAACGGAATTTATGTTGCAAAACATCTCTTTACTCAAATCTTCCACAGAGTCTATCAATATGCTTTTTATCCCGTGCTCTTCTCCTAACTCTCTCAAACGATTTGAATTGCTCGAATTTTGAGATCCAACTATTAAAAGCATATCTATTTCCTTGCATATTGAGCGAACCGCATTTTGCCTATTGGTGGTGGCATAGCACACATTTCCGGTTTTTGAACCTTGTATGTTAGGGTATTTTTTTTTCAAGGCAAATATTATATCTGCGGTTTCTTCGGTAGAAAGAGTTGTTTGCGTTAAATAGGCAATATCTCCATCAACGGCTGGCAAATTCTCAATATCTTCCACAGAGCTTACAAGATGCATTTTGCCAGGTGGCAATTGCCCAAGAGTTCCGTCTATTTCTGCATGCCCTAGGTGGCCTATTAAAACTACGGAACAGCCAGAATTGGCATATTTAATTGCATTTTTATGCACCGCTCTAACAATAGGGCAAGTTGCATCTATAACTTTAAGGTGCAAGCTCTTTGCTTTTTCATAAACATCTCTGCTCACTCCATGTGCAGAAAATATCACAACTGAGCTATGCGGCACTTTTGATAAATCTTCAACAAATATCACGCCTATTTTTCTGAGGCTCTCTACCACAAAGCGGTTATGCACAATCTCGTGCCTAACATAAACCGGTTCCCTGAACTTCTCTACAGATTTTTCAACCATTAAAATAGCGCGTTCAACACCTGCGCAAAAACCTCTTGGTTTTGCCAAAATACATTTCACTTGGACTCTCTTAAAAAATCCGATGCTAGTTTGGAAAAGGAATAAAAATTCCCATTTCTTGAAAATTTCATCATTCTCTGATTGGCTGGTATTATATGGTCTTGTTCTTGCTCAAGCATAAGAATTTTTATATTGCTCAAATTCAAAAATAAATAACTGTGCAGAGAGTTAAGGGTTATTATGCCAGGGTATTGCCTAAGCAAGCTAAATACAGATTCCGAATGCAAAAGAACATGATTGCTGCGCATATCCAGCTCTTCCATCACTTTTGAATACATATCTAGTTGCGCTGTTGTTGCGGCAATGGTTATTAAACGCCAACCGGGCTGAAAGGCCTTGCATATAGCAAAAACTTCGCTTTCCGTCCAAGGCTCTCCGTTAATAGGCGGTTCCAAATTCAATAATATGGTGTTTGATGTGGAGAGTTTTGAAAGCGAGTTCAGTTTTTCATTTTTTTGCGTGGCGTGAATGCTTTCTTCTTCGGCTTTTTTTGGGTCTATCAAAAATGTTTTATATAGAAAACTGCGATTTGCATAAATATCATCGCTATAAGAGGCATTCTTAAGAGTTATGTTCAAAAAAGGAAATTCCTGCTTTACACCCATGCGGTAAGAAGCACCTGTGGCGCGCGCTAAATAAAGAAAGGGAAGGGTGGTTTTTTCTTGCAAAAAAAGGCACAAATCCCATCTTCTCTCTTGAATGCTTTTTTCCATCTCAAAAAAGTCTGCCGTACCGTATAGCATATTTTGGCCGTTGTAAAACAGAGATGCTCTTTCCAAATCCAATGCCCTTAAAATGGGACGATTGTTCTCATCTGCTATAACTAAAAAATTGTCTGGCATTCTTTTTATGGAAAGAGACAGTGCAAATGGCAAAAGAACAAAAAATTTATCTGGCTCTGAGGGCAAAAATATAACTATTCTTTCACAGCTGGAAATATCTGCCTTATATTGAAATATTTCTGGCTCCCCGCCACTTTTTTTCTCAAACCAACGCCTAACCTGCCGTTCCGAGAGGAAGCGCATAAAAAACCAGCGAATACTTTTAGCAAAAACCGTAGAAGGCATTTTACTTAATATAGAAAAATCTATATTTCTTTTATATGACTTCGCCACTTTTCGTTGCGCTCTGCACTATGTTCATAACTGTAATGCTGGTAAGCAACATAATAGCCCTTAAAATGATAAGCCTTGGGCCTTTAATTGCCCCTGCCGCAGTGATCATATTTCCCTTTACATATATTCTCTCCGATGTTTTCAACGAAGTATATGGCTATAGAGCAACGCGCAGAACAGCTTGGTATGCCTTTGGTGCCAATCTATTGATGGTGGCTCTTTTCAAGTTGGCAATTATTCTGCCTGGAGCACCTTTTTGGAGCCCTGAAGCCCAAAAGTCTTTTGAAGATGTTTTAGGTGGAACTTGGCGCATTTTAATTGCGAGCCTAGCTGCTTATATGGTTGGCGATTTTGTAAATGATATTATTTTCAAAACAATGAAGAGTATGCACGGCGAAAAAAAGTTTGGCTTGCGCTCCATATTTTCTTCCATGATAGGCGTTGCCATAGATAGCGTTGTGTTTATCACGGTGGCCTTTTATGGAACTTCATTTTTTACTTTTGCCATAATTCCGTCTCAGTGGTCTATTAAAATTCTCTACGAAATTATTCTTTTGCCTTTTACAATTTGGGCGGTGAAAAAAATAAAACAGATGGAGAGCAAAATTGCAAATCAAAAATCTGGCGAGCTTGGGATTTTAGATAGATTGTTTATATAATTTCTTCGCCAATTAATGCAAATGCCTCTGCATCTTTAATTTTCACATTTATTCTATCGCCAATTTTGTAGTTGCCGCGTATGGCAACTGGTTTGTAATTATTTGCTCTGCCAATGAGAGAATTTCTTTTTCCGAGTTCATCTATTAATATGCTTTGCTCTGTACCTGCGTATTTCAGGTTGTTTTGCAAGGCAACTTCGGTGAAAACTTTTGTCAGTTCTGCGCTTCGCCTGTATTTTTCAATGCTTGGAATTTGGTTTGGCACCGCTGCTGCTAGCGTTCCCTTGCGGGGAACAAAGCGGGTTCTGTTGCAGCCTGTTGGCTTGCTCCACTTTATTAAATCCAAACTTTTTTGAAAATCTTCTTCCGTCTCCCCCGGAAAGCCAACTATTATATCTGTGGAAATTGCAAAATCACTGAATTCTGTGTAAAAAAAATCCACCAGTTTTTTGTAATCATCAACTGAATGTTTGCGTTTCATAGCTTGCAAAATTCCATCGCTTCCGCTTTGCACAGGCAAATGCAAAAATTTAAATACCCTTTCATCTCTGTAAACTTCTGCGAGTTTTTCTGCATAGCTCAAAGTGTGCCTCGGGTTTCCCATTCCCATTCTTATTCGGTAATCCCCTTTTGTTTTTTTCAAAATTTGCATTACAAGTTCGGCTAAATCCTCTCCAATATCAAAGCCATAGCAGGCGGCATCCTGTGCTGTTAGCCAAATCTCCTTGCACCCGCTTTCCACCAGACTTTTTGTTTCCTCCACAATTTGCTCCGGCGCATAACTTTTCAACCTTCCTTTTACCATTCTTGTGGAACAGAATGAACAAGCATCCATGCAGCCTTCGGCAATGCTGACAATTCCCACAATGGGATTTTTGCGGATTTTTGGAATTCCAAGTTTTGGAGAGTGTTCTTTTTGCAAATCCAAAACCGTTTCGCCGGCAATTATTTTTTTTATGATTTCTGGAATTCTCTCAAGAGCATGTGTGCTAGCTATGGAAATTTTTTGGTCAATTTTTTTGAGCGATTCAATCAGTTCGGGTGTTGTGCAACCTGTTACCAGCATTGGGATGCCTGGGTGATTTTCTCTCGCTTTTCTCACCGCCTTCAATGCGGAACTATCGCCTTTAACGGTGCATAAATTTAAAATTATCACGCTTTCCGCATCATAGCCGTTTTTTGAAAGTAAACCTGCAATCTGCTCGCTTTCGCTTAAATTCGCACTGCAACCTTGGGATATAATTAGGAGCATTTTCCCTTTTTCATATACTCTTTAGTCAAAAGCGCAATGCCAATGGCTCCCATTTCTCCCGGATGAATAGGGCGAATTGGCGTTAAACCCGTGTGCTGCTCAAATGCGCGCAACACTGCATCGTTTTTGAATGTGCCGCCCTGAACCACAACTTTTTTGCCCAGAGAATCTAAATTGCGCAAACGAACCACTTTTGTGAAAATATTGTCTATAATGGAGCGGCAAATTCCAGCTATTATATCTTCTGGTTTTTTGCCATCTCTCTGCTCCGTTATTATGGAACTGTTCATAAACACCGTGCAGCGGCTGCCGAGCTTTGAGGGATTTTTGGAACAAAAAGCCATTTCCGCTATTTGTTCCATTTTTATTCCAAGGCTGCGGGCATAAGTTTCTATAAAAGAGCCACAGCCGCTTGAGCAAGCTTCATTTAAAATTATGCCTGTCACAACGCCTCCGGCCATGGAAATTGCTTTCATATCTTGGCCGCCTATATCCAATATAAAACTCACATCATCGCATATTTTTTTTGCTGCTTTTGCATGTGCAACCGTTTCAACTGTGTGATAATCTGCGTGGAGCGCGCGGTAAAACAGCAATTCACCATATCCCGTTGTTCCAACGCCCAAAATTTCAAGTGTTGCCCCAGCTTCCTTATAACGTTCATTCAATTGAATGAGCGCGCTTTTAAGCACAACAAGAGGATCGCCCTGATTGCCGGAATAAAAACTATCTATAACCTCTTCGTTTTCATTCAACAGCACAAACTTTGTCGTTGTGCTGCCGGCATCTATGCCCAGATATGCCCGCACAATTTCGCCCTTTTTTGGCACCGGATAATTTCCGCTAAATAGCGGATGCTTGCGCATAAATTCGCTTTTTTCCTTTTCGCTCTTAAAAAACGGCACTGTTTCGTTATCATTTTTGCTCTTTCTGTTTGCAGAAAAATTTTCAAGGGCATGCAAACTTTTTTCTTTGCTATAGCTGCATTTTTTGCCTTTGTATATTGCCCCAGCAGAAAGAGCTGCGCCCCAAGCAACCAGAATTTCGGAATGCTCTGGCACCAAAACCTGCGAACTCAAAATTCCAAGGCGTTGCTGAAACACCCCAACAAGCGAGGGGTTAAAAGTCAAAGGGCCTCCTTCAAAAAGCACTGGAGGCTTAATTTCCATTCCCTGCGCAAGCCCACCTATTGTCTGCTTTGCAATGGCGTGAAAACTGGAAAGCGCAATATCTTCTTTGGCAACCCCCTGATTCAAAAGAGGCTGTATATCCGTTTTTGCAAAAACCCCGCACCTGCCGGAAATTTCGTACACCTTTTCGCCTCTGGCTGCATAGTTTTCAAATTCCTCGGTTTTTATCTTCAAAAGTTCTGCAATCTGGTCTATAAAAGCACCTGTTCCGCCAGCACACACACCATTCATTCGCATATCGCTTGCGAGCAATTTGCCGGTTGTTTTGTCTTTTTCAAAAAATATAACCTTTGCATCTTGCCCGCCAAGTTCTATTGCAACTCTGGTTTCTGGATACATTTCACGCACTGCCAAAGCATTTGCAACAACTTCCTGAACAAAAAAAGATCCTGTTTTTTCCGCAAAGGGTTGGCCGCCAGAGCCGCAAAAAGAAACCACAAAATTGTTTTCAAATAAACTATGTGCTTCTATCAAAAGCTCGCGGACAGTTTTTGCCTGCATTGCATTGTGCCTTTGGTAGCGGCTGTGCAAAAGCCTGCCCGTTTCTGGCTCTACAATAGCAACTTTAACAGTGGTTGAGCCTACATCAACACCAATCCATAAATCGCTATTAGGCATATTTTCTCCAAACATTTTTTTTCTCTAAAAACACATCGTAAAGAGCAGCGAACAAAAGGGCAAAAAATATCGCTGCTGCCTCTCCAGCTAAAATAATCATTTTTCTTTTTGGCTTGGATTTTTCAATTGGTTTCATAGGTATATCTATAACATCCAAAACAGGCATATCGCGCGCCTCGTCAATTTTTGCAATTTCATATTGCTTTTGCAACTGTATCATAATTTCCTGATTCGTCAAAACATCTCTTTGCAACCTCGCATCTTCTAACTCATCTGCAGGGTCTATGCGAAGCCTATTTCGCTGCCTGAACCTGCGAAGATTTTCCTCTGCTTCTTTAAGATTGTCTTTTACCTCTAAAAGCCTTGCTTCCGTGAATTTTCGATTTTCTGCTGCTTTAAAATGCATTTTATTTTTCAAAATATCACTTAACTGACTATATATGAATTTATTTATATCAAAAGAAACCTGAGGGTCTTGAAATTCTGTGGAAAGCGTTATTACCCCGCTTTTTTTGTCTTGCGAAAAAACTATGTATTTGTCTTTTTTAAGGCTTGAAAGCATACTATATTCCAGCTTGGTTTGCCAGTTTTCTTTTGTGGTATCTGGCTTTATTTTCCAAAGAGTTTGCAAATTAACCGGAGTTGAAGTATCTGGCAAGGCTTTGGAAACTTTCCATTTTTCTGCCAAAATAGATTGAAGCATATTGTTGGATAAAATTATATCTTGCAAATATGCAGAAGGGTCGTCTCCTTTTGAAGTGGAAACTCCGGCAAGCATTGCTAATGCATTCAACCCTCCGGTCTGCGAGCCTCCAGAAGTTTGATAAATAATTTTTGCCTCTGTTTGGTAAAAAGGAGAAGACAAAAACGCAAGAGCAAAAGCCACTCCTGAAATAAGCACAAAAACAAAAATTGCCAAAACCTTGTGCTTTAAAATTCGCTTCATTATAGAAAGCATCAATTCCAGCAAGTCTATTTCTTCTTCGCTTTCTGTTTGCATGAATTAAAATATAGTAAAAACAATTAATTTCAACTTATTTTTGTGTTTTGGCCTGAAAGCCTGGGCAAGTTTTGCAGCTATCGAGTTTCGTTTGTTTATGGCAACAAAATCCAATATACTGAGGTTTTGCGCATAAATCATTTGGCATAAAATGGAAGCATTCATTGCAGGTTAGTTTGTTTTTCTCCATGCGTTTTCTGATAAATTCCACCGTTTCGGCAAGCAACACACATACAACCCCTGCAATTATAGCATAAACAAACATTTTGTTTGCTATAAAAATGCTAGCCATTACTGCTCCGGCAAATAATAATTTTCCATGAATTTTCATTTACTTATAATATAGCAAGCTTGCGCAACATCTAAAGCCAACTGTTGGGTCTAAGAAGAATTTTGAGGCATTTATGCTCTCTGTTCCTAAAATCAGAGCTTGCCGCTTTTCTATTGGCCCCTCATACTTCAAACCCTGCCAAATCACATCTAGCCATTTATCGCCACCTCTTTTGTTATATTCCGCCTGATTAACATAGTCGGTGCCAAGAGCATTTCCGGCGGAATCGGTGAGCGAATAAATTAAAATGGTACCTTCAAATTCACTTGGAACCAAAATATCGTGAAGAGTGCGCAAAGTATCTCTGCTCAGTAGAGTATCTATTCGTGAACCACTCCTGTACAAGAAAACGGTGTCGGTTGTATATTTTGGTCTTATGCGAGTTGGGGTAAACCTATTTTTGCACTGAGCAAGCTCTACCCTTGAAGCCCCTTCAAAAATCGCATAGCTGCTTCCTTTTAGCAAAGGAACTTCGCCAGAATCTCCTTTGCTCACCACCCATTCTTGCAACTGCCCTGGCAAATCCCTAACTCCATTTCCGCTCGTGCATATTTTTTTGCGCTTCACAATGCTGCTTGCAGAAACGGAATCTCCAGTACCCACTCCGCAATATCCAAACAAAAATTTATCTGGGCTAAAATTTCTCTCTTCTATAACCCCATATCTGGAACCACCGGCTGTACAGGCAGCATTCCATTCCAATTCGGTACATAAATAAACGTCAAAATCTTCTGAACTCAAATCTTTGCATTTTTCTTTTGCTTTTTCGTAGAGAATATTTCTTTCAAACTTATCCCCTGAAATATGCTGCAATTTTTCCATGCAAAAAACAGAGGCATCCATTTTAATTGGAACAAAATCTGGCGGGCATTTATGTTGCCAAAGTTCGCCTTTTGAAACAACAATGGTTTCTATCCAAGCATTTGAATAATACCCTGAGTTATCAACAGCCCTTATTCGCAAAGTAATTGTGTCTCCTGGCAAAACCCAGCGCAAGGTATCGCTTATAAATTCTCCATTTGCTGTATCCAATTTCATGGAATTGTTTTCCAATCTGTAGCGAGCATTATAGTAGTCTTCCAGCACAACAAAATCTCTGACAATGGGCTCCCAATCCGCGCCATTTTTTTGTTCAATCAAATATTTTTTCACTTCCTTATAATGTATGTCTGGGCGATAATTTGGCGGAATGTATAAACTGGAATCTAGGCGTATTTGTGTTGGGCTTGTAAGCGGATCAAGGCTGCGAGGCCAGAATAAAACAAGTCGGTTTGAATCAAGTCGCGGCAATTTATCTCCAGAATCTTTATAGAACCAAAATTTACTCGCTATAAGAGGCGGAATTGTGTCGGTTGTAGACACCACTCTATTTTCGGGCTTAGACTGATTTCCAGCACTGTCATAAGCTACTATAGTTACTTTGTAATTATGTTCTGACTTTAAGCCTGAAATTTCCATTTTCCAATTGTTTGCCTGAATATTATCGCTTGCAAAGCCTTTTCCATCTAAAAGCACAAATCTCAAAAAACTCTGATTTTGGTTATTATCTCTTTCCAACACAACTCCACGTCCTTCTTTTTTTAATTTGTAAAAAAGTTTTAAATCCGAAGAATTTATGGATTGCCCTGAGAGGCTTGCTTTTACAGTTGCATTCCTTATATTTTCATTTTTGTCCATAGCCTCTACATTAATATCGTAGCCAGCTATGGGCCCGCTTATCTCTTCTGGAGAATAAAAATCCTGCTGGTCGGTGGGGCGAACCCAGTTTATCCAAATGGATTTTGATGCCACCGAATCGCTAAAATACACTACTGACGGGGGAACATCATCGCCAAAATGAACAAATAGATGCCTAACTGCGCCGCTTGTGCCGCCTGAGTATTTTGCCCAAATTGCAACATGCAAACTGTCTCTTTCCAAAAATCCTTTTACTAAACTCGTTAAATCAAGAGAATCGCTCTCCCCTTTGCCGTTATAAGCTATGCGAGCAGAGGCCAAGTTTATTTGCGCTTGCGATATATTTTCAACCGAATCTTTCACCACTGTGGTATCTAGCCATATATAATAAGTTTGCAAATCTTTTTTTTCAATGGGATGCCGCCACCGCATAAGATAACAATCCCTGCACGGCTTGGTAATTGATATATCTAAAACCGTTCTCTCAAAAGGAAATGTTGGGTTGCTGTTATCGCTTGAACAGGCAAATAATAGCAGAAATATAAAAGCAGCGAATAACTTTGAACGCATTTTCAAAAAGGTAGTAAAAAATTACCCTAAAATTTTTTCCTTATATCCTCTAAAGGCATTTTCATAAAAACAGCCTCGCCCCTAGGTGTTTCATAAGGATTTTGCAAAAACAACAAGTCAGATACTATGGCTTTCATCTCTTGAACCGAAAGCTCTACCCCACTTGAAATTGCAGAACTATTTGCATAAGAGAGAGCATTTTTTTTGAACATATCGCTTTCTTTGCTATCATAAGTATTTTGCAAAAAAACAATTATAGCTGTAGCTGCCGCGCTTATTTTCAAGTGCGCAGGAATGCTCCGCAAGCGCCAAGTGCCCCCGCCAAAGGGTTCTATGTTAAAGCCCAATTTTTTTAGATCATTTTTTTGAGCCTCCAATATCGGCAACAGATAAGATGGAATTTCAACATTTTCTGGAAATAAAAGTTCTTGGCTATTCAAATTCTCACCTTTTTGAAATGCAGAAAGCGCACGCTCGTAAAGTATTAGCTTGTGCGCCCTGTGCTGGTCTATTATCAGCATACTGTTGCCCTGCTCGCAAACTATATAGGATTTGCCTACTTGCAAGCAATCATGGGAATTGGCGGGAGCCTTGCCTGCAAGGTCTGAATCTGTGGTTACTGGAATTATGCGGGAATCTGGAAAGAGTTCTTCGGCAACTTTTTTTTCATTGACAATAAGTGTTGGGCTAACTGTATTTGCCACGTAAGCCGGAGCCTGTTCCCTGAGTGTATTTGTTATTGAAATGGATGGGTAAGAAATGGCGTTTTGCAAAGCGTTGTGCACCGCGTGATTAACAGCCAAAAAAACCGCATTGTCTTTTGAAAAGCGAACTTCCCTTTTTGCAGGATGAACATTTACATCGAAGGTTTCTTGCGGCATTTCCAAAAAAATAATGGCTAGGGGCGAGAAGTCGCCATAAGGAGCATAAGCCTGGCTAATGGCTTTGGATATTAAGGCATTGTAAATTGGGCGTTTTTGCAGATAAATGTAAGGAATATTTCTTTTGTTGCTCTGCAAATCCTCAGGAGCGCTCACAAAACCCCTAACCTTTATACCCTGCTCTGCCCACTCAATTTCCAGCAAGGAACGAGCCGCCGATGCTCCCAAGCAATCCGAGATTCTGGACTGCAAACTGCCCACCGCCGTGCAAAATAACAAGCGATTATCTGCCTTGTATTCAAAACGCGTATTTTCATTCGCTATGGCAAGCCTTATTATGCAATCCAAAATTCTTGAATTTTCAACGGAATCGTTTTTTAAAAATTCCGCGCGCACCGGAGCGTTGAAAAATAGATCTCTAACGGTAATTGTTGTGCCAATAGGCAAGGCAGCTTCTTCTTTTGATTTTAAAACCCCACCCTCAAACTCTGCACGAATGCCGCTGCTCTCAATAGTCAATTTTGATATAGATGCTATTGAGCTAAGAGCCTCACCCCTAAACCCGTTTGTGCATAATTTGAGCAAATCATCCACGTCCCTGAGCTTTGAAGTGGCATGGCGCATAACGCTTTTCTCTATGTCTTCTGGCTCTATTCCAGAGCCATTATCTAAAATTTGAATTAAATCCTTGCCGCCCCTTTTCACAGAGATTTTTATTGCGGTTGCCCCTGCATCTAGGCTGTTTTCCATCAATTCCTTTACCGCAGAGGCCGGTCTTTCAATAACTTCGCCTGCAGCTATTTGGTTTATAACGCTGTCTGGCAAAAGCTGTATTTGGGGCATAGCGAAAAAGGTAGAATTTTTTACTATATTTTCAAAAAATGATTTCTATTAGGCAAAAGGCAAATTTTACGCTCATAGTTGTGCTATGTGCGTTCTCGGTTTCGTGCGACATTGATTTCTTGGAATCTTGGGAGTTTTGGAAAGAATCCTCGCTTGTTGTGGCAGAAGTTGGAAATACACGCTTGCATTTGAATGAGCTTAAGGATACCAAAAGCGCAGGAGATACCATTTTAAGAGAGGAATGGGTAAACCGCATAGAATCTTGGGTGAATTTTGAGGTTATGTATAGGGAGGCTTTGAAACGAGGCTTGCAAAAAGACCCTGTCACGCAAAAACTAATAAAAGATGCGGAGAAAAAAATTCTGGTGGACAGGCTTAAAATAACACTCTACGATGCCATTGAAACAGAATCCGACAAGGAACTGCAGGAATTTTACGAAAATAACAAGGAAATGTTCCGCTTAGACTCCGCTTCATTCTTGCCTTTTTCCACGGTACTGCCTCAAATACAAAGCATATTGCTGGCAGAAAAGCAGATAAAAAAAGAGAAAAAATGGCTTGCAGAAGTAAAAAATCATTATTTAATAGAAGTTTATCCCCAATATTTGGATTCCTTGTAAGGTGACATTGGTTCTAGCTAGCAAAAGCCCAAGAAGGGCACAAATTCTGGAGCTGCTGGGACTTAAATTTCGTGTGGAACCGCCATGCTGTGAGGAAAACACGGAAAACATCCCGTATACAAACATTCCCTTGGAACTTGCCAAAAGAAAGGCTTTGAATGTATCTGCAAAATTCCAAAAGGATTTTGTGCTAGGGGGCGATACCCTTGTTTTTTGCGAAAATGAGGTTTTAGGCAAGCCAAAAAACGAAAATGAAGCTCGTGAAATGCTGAAAAAATTGAGAAATAGGGCTCATAATGTGATTAGCGGGCTTGCGCTGTGCAAAAACGAGGAGATTTTATTCGCCGGACAAAGCCAAACAGAGGTGCATTTCAGAGATTATTCGGATTTGGAAATTCTAGATTATATATCCACAATGGAATATGCAGACAAGGCAGGTGCTTATGGAGCACAGGGAAAAGGTGCCCGTTTTATAAAATCAATAAACGGTTGCTTTTACAATGTCATGGGACTACCTATAGCCCTTACCTTGGAGGCTCTTAACAAAGTGGAATAAATGGAGAACTTATGGCGGAAGAACAAGAAAATGATTTGAATTTGGGCGAAAATGAGCGCGTTGGCGATTATTTGCACCGTATTCGCAAAATTCGCGGTTTGGAACTAGAACACCTAGCAAAATCCATTCGCTTGGGGAAAAACATTCTAGAAGCGATAGAAGCTAACAACTGGAGCTACTTCCCAACAGAAGCTTATCTGCGAAGCTACATTGTGTCTCTGTGCGATAAATTATCTTTGGATAAAAATATAGTGCTGAAAAAATTTTCCGCCGAAATAAATTCGCAATTCTGGGTAACCCAAACAAATATTATAGGTGATCCTGAGCAGGAAAAAGATTCTTTAGAGCCTTCGCCTAGCAATGTGCCAAAAGCAGCCATAATAATTATAGTGGTAATTATAGCACTTTTGTTTATTGCCAGCAAAATATTGAATAGCTATTCTAAAGACGATGAAGAAGATTTTGAGATTGGAGAAATTCAACAAACAGATGAATTTGAAACTTTAGAAGAAAGTGCCCCTGATTCTTCAATAGTAATAGACTCTGTTCCTCTTGCCAAGGCAACGGAACCAGCGGTTATCCCTGGCTCAGACACCCTTCGCTTTGAATGCACTCCATCTGCATCAGATAGCACTTGTGGAGTAACGGTTAAAGGCTTGGATGTGAAAATGAACTATTTCAAAAAAGTAACAAGCCGCTACATAAACCGCGAAGACACTGCGCAGGTAACCGTCACTGTTCCGCTTAGAACAAGAATGTTCATAAACAACACAAAATTGGACTACGGAAACTTCAACACGCTTCTATTCTATAACGGAAAGATAGTCAATAAAATAAATAGGGAATTGAGATAGGGAATTAAATAAAATGACCGTCTACATACTGCTGTTTCTTATGGGTTTTATATTGGCAGTATGTATGTTGGCTTATGCCAGCATACAAGTTGCAGAATTGAATAAAAAAACAGAGGAATTCAGCAAAAATTTGAAAGAGCGTTATTCAAAACCAATAGCAGGCATTGACGAACCAAAAAAAGAAGCAGAAAAGACGGAGAAGACGGAAAATGAAAAGAAAAGCTAGCATTTCCAGAAAAACAGCAGAAACTGATATTGAATTGCATTTGGATTTGGATTCTAAAAAAAAAGGCAACATAAAAAGTGGAAACGCATTTTTAGACCACATGCTCAATTTGTTCCAGACACATGCGGGAATTGAACTTAGCCTGACATGCAAGGGAGATGTTGAAATAGATTTTCACCACAGCGTGGAAGATATAGGCATAGTTTTGGGTTCTGGCCTGAACCAAGCTCTTGGCGATAAAAAAGGCATTGAGCGTTTTGGTTTTTACTTTGCCCCCATGGACGAATGCCTAGCAAGAGTAGCCTTGGATTTCAGCGGCCGCTATGCTTATGTTTTGCAAGGAACTTTGCCTGCAAGAATAGGCGAAATGGATTCCAGCCTTTGGGAGCATTTTTTCAAAAGCCTAGCCGAGAATGCCAAAATGAATTTACACATAGAACTGCTATACGGTCAAGACGGCCACCACTGCATGGAAGCCATATTCAAAGCATTCGCAAGGTCTGTTGCCATGGCAATAGGCAAGGGGAAGAATGCGGATGAGATACCCAGCACCAAGGGAACGCTTTAAAATTGCTAGATAATATATGTTTTTCTATATTATATGGTAATATGAAAAATTGGGTAGAATATTCGGAAAATTTGCTTAAATTGGGCGAAAGCGTAGGTGGCGTGTTTTCGCTTATGGAGCTTTCCTCTGTTTTCAACGAAAGTTCCAAAATCTCTTTGCACAGCATTATCAACAGATTTATAAAAGCCGGAATTTTAAAAAGATATTGCCGGGAAATTTACACTCTAGAGAATTTTGATTTTGGCGTACTCTCTACAAAAGTTCGGCAAAACTCTTATATATCGCTTGGCTCGGCTCTAGCTATGCATCGTTTAATAGGCACGGAAAGTCCTTTTCAGGTTTTTTGCATAGTGGAATTCAAAGCCGCATACTATAAAGGGGTGCCAAATATATCTTATTATAAGCAGGCAAAAGAACTTTGCTTTGGATTCAAACCAAACGAAAAAGGCGTTTTGATTGCCGAACCGGAAAAAGCCGTTCTCGATACGCTCTATTTTTACTTGCACGGGAAAAAATTTTATTTCAACATATTCAGCGATATAAATTACAATCGGCTGAACAAAAATAAATTTTTTGCCTATTTGGAACCTTATGGCAACCCAAAATTCAAAGCGTTTGCGGAGAGGTGTTTTTATGAAAAATTTTAGAAACACAGAAGAACTTTTGGCTTGGGTCATAAATTTCTTTGCCGCAGAATTTGGCAATAACGCTATAATCCGTGGCGGCATGGCTCTTAGGCTGCTCAACAGCCCTCGTTATACAAATGATATTGATTACGTATTTGTTCCTTTTACTTCAAAAAAAGAATTGAAACCTTTGATTGAAAAAAAATTATCAAGTGTTCAAGGGCTTGATTTCAGCATAACATTAAATTCAAAAGTTATGGATATAAATATCAATTATCTTTCGCAATCTTGTCAAATAGAAATAAACGCAGAAACCGAGTGCCAGTCTCTTGCAACGTCTTCTTCGCCCATTGCATCACTTTATGGAATGCCGTCTAAAATTGTGAGAATAGCAAATTTACCTATTGCATTTGCTCATAAAATTGCTGCATGGAACGAGAGGGAATTGCTGAGAGATTTGTTTGATATCTATCAATATAAAGCGATTTTGAGGGTGGAACCAAATTTGGAAATTTTGCAAAAAAGGCTTGCGAAAGTTCGCACTTACAAAAATGCAAAACCTGCAAAAAATTTAAAATCGTTAAAGGAGAAATTGCTTTTGGCAGCAAATGAGTTGGATGAGCAAAAAATTCAGGAATTGAAGCCTTTGTTGCCAGAGGCGGAATTGGCGGGGCTTCATTTGAGGATAGCGGCGGCAGTTAGGGGGTTGGGATTTTCCTAGAATAAAGCGGGTTTGGCTTACGCCAAAAGGTTGGTGGATACTGCTTTTATTTTCTATATTTTCCATTGGAGACTTTATTATGCTTGCGACAACAAAAATAGAAATTGCTAAAACTGATACCCGCAATAAAGAAGGGGTAATGCAATGGCTTGCAAATGAAGTTGAATCTGGCAGGCTTATACCACCAGAGAAAAAATTTGACATTGGTGGTATAGATATTTCAAAAGATAAACGAATTGAACGAGAAACTTGGTGGTCGGATTATGAATTTGCCCGCTCTGACAGGTTCTAATAATGGTTCTAGCTTACTTTGATTCTTCACTTTTGCTTTCGTTTTTACTTAGAGAATATAAAGCAGAAGAAGCTCGTGACATTTGGCAGAGATATGATGTAAAAATTAGTTCATCTTTGCTTAAAATAGAAACCAATGTTGTTTTGAGAAGAAGTCTTAAGCAAAATAATCCCAATGATTTTTCACTGGAAGATAGGCTTTTTGAACTAGACAAATTTTTGAAGGATATTTTTTACAGACGAATTGATGATGTGTTTAAAGAGCCTTATGCAAATTATGCAAGTATTGCTAATTGCAAAAGTTTAGATGCTATTCATATAGCTACGGCTTTAGATATCAGGGATAGTAGCAATTGCGAAGTTCATATTTGCAGTTTTGATAAGAATATAATTAGCCTTGCGAGACAATTTGGATTTATTTGTGTAGGTATAGAATAAAGCGGGTTTGGTTTACGCCAAAGGGTTTGTTATCCCTTTAGATGGACTCATAAAATAAATTTGTGCTTTGGAGACTGGTTTCAAAGCGCAACCATTGGATTATAGACAACAGGCTGAAAAGTTTTTTTGCTACATTCTTGAATAAGCACATCTTCTTTTGGAAAATTTTTGCAAGCTGCTTTATATGCGTCTTTTGGTGAAGCGAAATGCCCAACCACACGTTTCCCATAAATAAGTATATACTCACCGCAATATGCTTTATTCAACTTGGAACGGTTTCTAGAATAAAATCTAACTTCTTCTTTCATCATAAAATACCTCCGATAGTAATATACAAATAATAAACGCAATAACTATTCCACTGCAAAAACTGCGAATTTAACTTGTATTTGCGGTTTTAAAGTGTCCAAAAAGTGTTTAAACAGTGTTTAGACGGATTTTGGACGGTTAGCTACGCAGTTTTTCCTTCTATAATTACAATTTTCCTTGCTTTTTCCTAAAAAAATTTGTATATTTACAAGTAGAGGCGTTCGGCTTATACAGCGCTTCTTCACTGAGGTGGGATAGCACTGTTGCTACCGGTCTCGCGACTTCCATAAGCCAAACGCCTTTTTTCTGCTTTATTCTTATTCCAAACATAAGCCGTATATATTTCCAGCACATTTTTAGTTTTCTATATTATCCCTAGAGGTATTTATGGCAGTTAGAGTTAAACCTATTCAGGCAACGGTTATTCGGGATAAGAAAATTGTCCGGCAGGTTATTGCAGAAATTCGTTGCAAACCTTCCGCCAAAAAATTGGAGAGACTGGAAAGGGAGGCAGAACTAGTTATGGGTATGGTTAAATAATCTATGCCTAACCGCAGGGTAATCACAAATAAAAATGGGTGGAATTACTTTCAATTAGAAAGGCTTTTATCTAAAGAGCAATTAAATGGTTTTAATTGTTCAATTGCAGAGTACAACGATTATCTCAATATAGATGCGTTTCGTTCTTGGAAAGACCATATTGCTTTTACATTGTTGTTGCGAGAAAAGGAAACTAACGCTATATCTGCTTATATGTCTCTTATAGCAGATGCGATTAAAATATCTGTATCTGAGAAAGAATTGCATAATTTGAAATATCCGTTTAAGACAATTCCTGCAATGAAGATAGCCAAATTAGCGGTAGATGTAGTTGCCATAGAAAAATATAAAGGGATAGGTTCATTTATGATACATATTGCGAAATCATTTGCTATTTCTTGTAATAAACGTTATATGGCTTGCCGTTTTCTTTCCGTGGATGCCGATATTGAGCATAACGCAAATGTTTTGGATTTTTACAAAAAGAATGGATTTTTAGCAAACGATGAATTTGTTAATAAAAATCGTAAGACTATAAGTATGAGGAAAGATATTTATAATTGAGTTGCTATAATATATAGCTCGTAGGTTTCCTCTACCTGCGGGTATGTGCTACCCCATTTGGGAAAATATTTAACTGCAAATTTAACATAAAATCGCAGTTTTTCTTTTTATCATTACAATTTCCCTTGCTTTTTTCTAAAAATTTTGTATATTTATGGATAGAGGCGTTCGGCTTATACGGCACTTCTTTACTGAGGTGGGATAGCACTGTTGCTACCGGTCTCGCGACTTCCATAGGTCGAACGTTTTTTCGACTTGGCTAATGCTTCTTCCATTGTTTGTAGATTTTCGTTTTCCATAATGTGGAAATGAAATATACAAACTTTCCTTTACCTGCGAATATGTGCTACGCCATTTGGGAAAATTTTTAGGATAAAACAAATTTCTTTAAAAACAAGGTCAAATGGCAAAAAAATCTGCATTTGGCTGTTTGAGTGAATACGCATATGTTTCAAAAATACCTTTGGAAAAAGGAGCTTGGGAAAGAGAGGTTGTAAAAAATATGTTGCTAATTAATAAAAACAGTTGCCGGAGTTCCAGACAGGGTTAGGAAGACTGTTTTGCAGGAAAGGGCGGTGATTGAGAATTGATTTTCTAAATTACTCCAAATGGATAAAAAACAAATGGAATTTTCTGTATTTTGCATAGAATCCATTGCGGAAAAGCTTGGACAGACGGGAGATGTTATTTATGAAAAACTTACAAAAGAGAGCAATATTTTGAATGATTATATTGTTTCCTGCTATGATGTTCTGCATACGCAGGGCAAGGAATATATAGTTGATGATATAATAGGAGTTATGAAACAAAAAGGCGTGAAAATTTCAAGCGAGGGGGTAAAATGAAAGCGAATAAACTTCTTTTGAGGCACAAGTATTTAAGGATAATTGAGCTTTTTCGTGAGCGGAAAAATATTTCGTATAGCGAGGCTCTTGATATTTTTTATAAGTCCAGAACTTACAAAGAAATGGCTAATGGGATTTCGGATATGCACTGCCGTAGTGATATTTATTTGGTTGAGGAGTTAATCCCACTAGTTTCTCATATTGGTTAGTTCGTAATAAATGTACAGCTCTTTTTATGAATTGAGAAACTCCTTAAACCTTTTTAACGCATTAATAAACGCATCGTGGCTTCTCTTACCAAACTTACTTTCACTGCCACCCTTATCGTACTTTTCTACATAAAGCTTTATGTTGCTTGCAAGTTGCTCAACAGATATTCCTTCTTTTTCGCAAATTTTTGGAATACGGTTTTTTGCATAATCATAAGTAGTAGAAGGGAGACCAGAAGGTGTAATTTCACTATAACCTCGTTTAACCAAGTATTTTTCAAATTTATTTAACATAATACCTCCTATGATGTATAATCATTCCCGTTCTAAATACCATACTATCATATAATATGTCTGTGGGTCTGTAGGCTCAAACTCCAATATGACATTACCTCTTGTATTCAATTTTTTTATCACATCATCTATATCTTTTGGAGAAAAATCATGTTGTGCTAATACATTCCTTCCCTCTGATTCGGACACTCTCCCTGATTCTAAGAAATCACAATTTAATTGCCTTATTCTTGACCACATATTTTCTATATCTTTAAATGATGGATTTGTAGGCAGATTCGAATATAAAGTTTCATATCCTAAACTCGAACTATTTTTTATCCCATACATAGAATAAAAATATGTAGGCTCAGAGTTTCCGCCACCACCATTGTCATCCGAAGAGCAAGAAAGTGTGAATGCCAAGGTAAGCACAAAGCCTACCGCCAATGTGAACTTAGAGAGTTTATTCCTCATATTGCTGTCTCCTATAAAAAAGCAAATTTTTTTCATACTTCCCTCACAAGTTCTCTACGACTGCCGAGGGTTTCAATAACAATTTTGGCTATCATTTGCCCTTGAGATAAACCCAAAGGATCCATAGCCCGTGCTTCGTCAATAATTTTGACAATATATTTAGGCACTCTAATACTAGTCATTTTGTCTTTGTAAGTAGTCATATTGACTATAATATACAAACATTTTGTCATTTTGTCAATATTTTTTTTAAAAAAAAGACAAATAAATGCGTTTTTTTATGGTGTTTATAGTCAAAATGTATATATTTTGACTATGAATCATAAAATTGGGTTGAAAATTTTCAGAAAACGATTGGGTTTAAGCCAAGACGAAATTGCCGAAAAACTGGATTGCGTTAAAACAACCTATCAAAGTTGGGAAAATGGCCGAAGAGAGCCTTCAATTGACATTATAAGAAAGTTGTTTGTTCTCGGTGCTAAGGTAGAAGAACTTTTTGGAATTGAATATAACGAAATACACCACCTTATACCGAAATATGCTGATGAAAATTTTGAAAATAAGGTATTAAGCAAAATTGAAAGTTTGGAAAAAAAACTAAATGAAATTATCCTTTCAAAAAAGTAAACAAATCTTATGATGGTTAATGAGCCTAATCCTAAAGCTCTACAATACGATAATTAAACGCTATTTTGTAGCTAAGGGGCATATCTAGCCGTAAGATAGAAATTTATTTCCACGCAATAGTCGCGGTCTTTTTATTAGCAATGCAATCTGCTAAATACAAGCTTATCAGGTTATGGTAAGCAATACCCAATTTACTTGCCTGCTTTTTAAAATAATCCACAATGGGCGCATCTATTTTAACAGCGACCTGTTTCCGTAATTTTTTTATATACGGATTTGGCATAGCATTCGAAAAGTCATATTCTTTTCTCATTTTCTCTCTCCATATTTTAAAGACTCTTTTTTTGACGCTTTTCTAGCTGAAATAATTCTAACAATATCATCACTTTCTCTGTAGCAATGGCATACCACAAGCAACTTCAACAAGTTACTCAAACCCAATATGATAAATCTATCTTCGACACCAGAATGATCCGGATCGTGAATTATTTTGGCATTTTCGTCAAAAAATACAAACTTAGCTTCTTCAAAAGAAACTCTATGCTTTTTAATATTTTCCTTATTCTTGTTCTCGTCCCAAGTAAATTGCATAGTTATAATATAGTAATTTCACCTCGGTTCGTCAACAGCCGACTTAGAGCTATTTTTTTATGAATTTCGTGAAGAGCCAACGACACAGGATTACCCCTAGCATAAGAACCAAACAAAATAACCTTAAGGGGCTTTAATTCTTTAAGCCTTTCGGTCATTTCATCTATGAGATGTTGGTTGTACATTAGAGCAAAGATAGAAATTTCTATCTTCTTCCTTATGAGCAGAAATCAAATAATTGCCACGTGGACGGCTTTTGTTTTAACCGCAATGCAAAACAAATACGGGCTTTTTGGCGATGTTTTTGCTGCAATTATTAAAAAATACAAGATAATTCCTTTTCTCATAAATAATTATGAGCTTCTGCATTATTACGACAATGATTACGTTACAGATGATTTGGCAAAATATATAGCTGAACAAGGCGGGAGTTTAGATGTTGTATAACGAATTATCTGGCTTATTGTATCACGGTTCAAATGCAAAAGTCTCTGTTATCGATTTGAGTAAAGGCTCTTTGAAAAAAGATTTTGGAAATGGATTTTATACAACAAGCTCTAAAAAACAATCAGAGAAATTTGCACAAATAAAAGCAAAAAGATATTCAGCGAGCATTGGCTATGTGAGTATTTTTGAGTTCTGTAATAATACTGATTTGAAAACGATGCGATTTGAAACAGCAAATTTGGATTGGTTGAATTTTGTTTTATTTAATAGAGGTTTTATAAGAGAAAATGTTTTGAATAATGACTACGATATAATAATCGGTCCTGTTGCCAATGATACTGTTGGGCTTGTATTGAATCAGCTTATTATAGGAACTTATGGAGAGCCTCTGTCTTTGAGTGCAAAAGAGATGGCTATAAGGTTGCTTGAACCAGAAAAATTGTATAATCAGGTTTTATTTAAAACAGAAAAGAGCGTTGAAAATTTGCATTTCAAGGAGGTTTATTCAGTTGCAGTTAACGGATGAGTTGATTACTGGCACAATAAACAGCATTAGCGGTTTTATAGTTGCTAAATATGCGGAGCAATATAACGCTTCTCTTGAATTGGCTATGGAAACTTTTTTTAATTCAAATGCTTATAAACTTTTAAGCGACAAGGAAACAGGTTATTATTTTGATAGTATTCCAGAGATTTTTGATATGTTTGTGGATGAGGCGAATAATGATGCCATTGAAAAAACTACAAAACTAACCCGCCTGCCATAACCCTGCGAATAACTGCTGTATTTCCATCTATGTTGTAAACAATAACCATTTTCTTATAATTTATGGTATAAACATCTGGTCCATAACGAAGTTTCAAAAATTCTCTTGAACTTGGAGCGAATATATTTGCATTGTTTTTTAGGGAATTTATTTTTTCCAATAACCCAAAACGATAATCAATAGCAGTATCTGGTGATTTTAATTCGTAAGCAATATAATCAAAAACTTCTTCTATATCGGCTAATGCCTCTTCTAAAATGAGAATTTCAAATTGTTGCATAAAATTCTACTATAACAAATTTCGTTTTGCCTTTTCTTGATTTAGTCTATCTTTAAAATCTTCTCCAAAAGCGTTGATTAATCTTTTGTCAATATGCTCAAAAACTTCTTCTACGGTATAAGCTCTCTGGGTAGCATTGCCACCAGAAACTAATGTTTTTTCTTGTGCATTTGTTAACATTTTTTATCTCCTTATGAACAATATACAAATTTGATATAATAAACTAAATGCAATAATTATGCCATCGCAAAAACAGCGAATTTAACTTGTATTTGCGGTTTTAAAGTGTCCAAAAAGTGTTTAAACAGTGTTTAGACGGGTTTTGGACGGTTGGCTACGCCAATTTTTTGCAAATTTGGCAACAGTTGTATGCCAAATACATGGACTTTCACTTTTTTCGGCTATATCGATAGAAATTTTGTTATATTTATATAGTAAATTAGCTTAATAGGAGACATTATTATGAAGAGCGCAGAAAAAAAACAGGTTAAGGCAAAACCTAAAAAATTGTCCAAATATGCTTTGTGGCGTTTAAAACATCCAAATGGCGAACCTTTAATTATCCACGATATGCGTGCAGTTATGAGGTGATATGCGTTATTTCATAGATACGAATATATTGCTATTTGCCATTAAAGAAGAAGACCGGCTTTCCAAAGAAGTTTCCGAGTTGCTTTTAGATACATCAAATACAATAAATATCAGCTCTAGAAGCATAGAAGAAATAATCCAATTGC
>Ga0268262_10000744_pt1 | contig 42218 bp, 29 predicted proteins | sample TergutNc150P3_FD_190354 | JGI IMG/M metagenome (GOLD analysis project Ga0268262, IMG submission 190354) | Nasutitermes corniger P3 segment gut microbial community from laboratory colony in Florida, USA - Nc150 P3 (SPAdes) (version 2) | ecosystem: Host-associated > Arthropoda: Insects >...
TAGTTATGGCTATACCAGCGGCCGTGTCCCTACCGGACGGTCTAAATATGCTTGTGTTGTGCTTCATCATCGTACTAGTATCCCCATTTTTATGGTTTGCGCGCCGGATACGTTTTTTTCAATCCTTTTATCCTTTTACCCTATAATCCTTTTAATCCTATAATCCTAATCCCCCAACCCAATAATATACATTCCCGCCACCGGAAGTGTGACAATTTTTTTTACATACCCACAAATTTCGTTAAAATGCCTCTCCCGGCCTATATCCGGCCCCGGCTGCCTTTCGGCCTCGGTTCGCCCCAGGTCTGGGGGCTTGTCCGGCCCCTTTTTAACCGCTTTCAGGCCTTTTCAGGCTTCGCGGGGCGGTTTTGGGGGGGCGGTCATTTGGTTATTGTATACTAAAATAATTCATGGGTAATGGGGATGTCAAATATTTTTTTTATTTTTTTTCAATCCTTTGGGGAGGCGGGGATATTTTAAAGTCAAAGTCTTTAAAGTCAAATGCTTTAAAATCTTTTTTAGACGAAAGGCTTCGCCTTTCATAGATAGTTCGGGGGCTAAACCCCCGAACTTCAGTCAACGGCAAAGTCAAAAGCAACAGAAAAAAGCCTTTGACTTTGACTTTGACTGAAAATGCGGGGTTTAGCCCCGCATTTATCTATGAAGCCGAAGGCTTCGTCTTAAAAAGATTTTGATTTTAAAGATTTTAAAGATTTAAAAGATTTTAAAGAATTTGACTTTAAGGCTTTGATTTATGGCGCGGAAATTTGTATATTAGTATGTGTGGACAGAAATACTATAAACTCGCCGATAGAGCACGGCCCTCACAGCGGAAAAGGCGAACCTTGGGCGATTACGCGGCACAATCGGCCGCTTACCAACAGGCAGCAGGCGCTTTTAGACCTATTGCCTGCACACGACAGTGTGGCGGATTTAGCGAAAGGTGATGTTTCAATGAAGGATTTAGCCGCGTTGACGGCAAAGACAGGCGTAGAATTCGCGATGTTTACACGAAAGCAGGAGCGGCGAATTATACGCGGGGATAAGAGAAGTGTCAATATAGATTACGACAAAGCGGTGCAAATGAAGGCTGACGGGTATAAGTGGAGCGGACACACCCATACAAGCGGAGTTATTCCGTCTAATGGGGATAAAGATGTTTTAAGAGGGTTCGGCGGCAAGCGTAGCGTAATATACGACGCTATGGGGAATCGTAATATGTTCACGCCGTTTTAAAGGAGGCTGGTATTATGGGAAAAAACGACAGCAAGATTCTCAGAGATTTTTGGCCTGAAATAGAAAGGTATTGTTTAGACAATAAACTGTCTATTGATAAATTTCAGGGTACTACTCTATGTTACAACAATGAAGCCGGCCGTGTGTTTATTTTAGGCGAAGGCGATCCGGCAAGGGCGAAACTCGGGCTGGCAGACGATGTTCCGCTGCCTATTGCCTTGGAAATTTATCTAGAAGACGGCAAGCTCCGCTTCGAGCAAACCGAGCACACGCGCAAGTATTTGGGCGTTGAAAACAAAGCGGGGCGGCGCGTGGCGTAATGCGGCGCTACGTCATCCATCTCCTGTCCGAAGTTCCGGAGACTCCTTTTACGGCCAGTTCGAAATCGTCGGGGTTCGAGGCGCTTTGTTTGGCCACGTCCAGGGAGATCAGTTCGTCCGAGTACATTTGCAGGAGCGACTGGTCGAAGGACTGGGAGCCGTACTGGGTGCGGCCTTCGCTTATGGCGGGGAGGATCAGGTGGCTTTTATCCGGGTTCAGGATGTACTCGGCCACGGCGGCGTGGTTTATCAGGATTTCGCAGGCGGGGATGCGGCCCCTGCCGTCCCTGCGGGGGAGGAGGCGCAGGGATATTATCGCCACCAGGACGTTTGAGAGGACCAGGCGTATCTGGTCGTGCTGGTGGGGGGGGAAGAACGAGATGATGCGCGTGATGGTCTCGGTGGTGTTCATGGTGTGGAGGGTGCTCATCACCAGGTGGCCGGTGTCGGCGGCGCTCATGGCGGTTTCTATGGTTTCGCAGTCGCGCATTTCGCCTATGAGGATGATGTCGGGGTCTTGGCGGAAGCAGGCGCGCAGGGCGTTGTTGAAGGAGGGGGCGTCGGTGCCTATTTCCCTTTGGGCTATTATGCTGCGTTTGTCGCGGTGCAGGAACTCTATGGGGTCTTCTATGGTGACGATGTTCACGGACGTGCTGGAGTTGATGTGGTCTATCATGGAGGCCAGGAGGGTGGATTTGCCGCTTCCCGTGGTGCCTGTGACTAAGATCATGCCGCGTTTTTTCATGGCTATGTCCATGATGACGCCGGGGAGGGCCAGTTCGGAGAAGTTGGGCACCTCGACCTTGATGGATCTGACGGCCATGGCGGGGGTTCCGCGCTGGCGGAAGGCGTTTATCCTGAAGCGGCCGACTCCGGGGAGTTTGGCGGCGAAGTCTATTTCGTTGTCGCGCGCGAACTTGCCGTACTGGTCGGTTGTGAGGAGCGTCCGGAGCATGGCGTCCATGTTATCGAACGATATGGCTTCCGATCCCATTTTGAAGAGGTCTCCGTTTATGCGCATGATGGGCACCACGCCGCAGCGCATGTGGAGGTCGGAGGCGTTTTGGTCGATCATCGCTTTGAGCAACGCGTGGATGTTTATCATAACGGCAGTTCCATGAGCTTTCTGGGCGAGTGTGTGAGAGCCGTTGCGCCGCCCTTTTGCAAAACGGTCATATCTTCTATGCGCACGCCGCCGAATCCCGGCACGTACACGCTTGGTTCTATCGTCACTACGCAGTTTTCCGGCAGCAGGGCTTCCACGCCTTTGGAGAGGCGGGGCCTCTCGTGGATGCGCAGGCCCACGCCGTGGCCGGTTCCGTGGCCGAAGAGGTCGCCGTAGCCGCTGTCGGCTATGGAGCTTCTGGCGACGCCGTCGAGTTCGCAGCATTTCATTCCGGCGCGGGCGGCCAGGCAGGCGCAGCGCTGGGCGCGCAGGACGGCGTTGTATACCGCGTGCTGCTCGCGCGAGGCCTCGCCGTAGACGAAGGTGCGGGTCATGTCGGAGCAGAAGCCGTTCACGGTGCAGCCGAAGTCTATGAGCACGAAGTCGCCGTCGCGGAGTTTGCGTTCGCCGGGGCGCCCGTGCGGCAGGGCGCTGCGCTCGCCGAAGAGGACTATGGTGTCGAAGGCCGGTTTTTCGGAGCCTATTTCCGCGCAGAGGCCGTCGAGCGTCCGCGCCAGGGAGGCCTCTGTGACGGGTTTTTTGATGTGCGGCAGAAGCGCCTTGAGCGCCCGGTCGCCGATGTGGGCGGCGGCCTTCATGCTCTCGATCTCGCTCGGCAGCTTCCGCACGGCCACGTCGGCCACGTCGCCGGAGAGGGGCATGAGCTTTACGCCGGGCAGCGCTTTTTTCAGCTCGCCGTACTGGTCTACGGTCACCGCGTCGGACTGTATGCCCACGACGGAGAGCGGGCGGATCCTTTTTTTCAGGTATCCGAAGCCGGAGTTTTCTATGAGCGTGAAGCGCCACTTTTTGCCGCGGCAGAACTCTTTGGCCGCCGCCATGTAGCGGAAGTCGGCGAATAGGTCGAGCTGGCGCGGCGCGATGAGCAGCGCGGCGCCGGAGGAGCGGAAGCCGCTTATGTAAAAGACGTCGGCGGCGTCGGTGACGAGGGCGTGCGTGCACTCGCGCTCCGCTATGATCTTGCGCACTGCCCTGACTCTGGAGGCCATAGTCCGCGCCGCCTCAGCTTCCGGGCTTGGCGCGTTTGACGCTTTTTTTGGCGGCCGCGCCTTTTTTAATCTTGACTCCGGCCAAGGGCCTGACGTCCCCGCGCGCGCCTGCCCCTGCCGCGGGCGCCTTTTTTTTTCGCCCGGAAGAGGCCGAAGGGGCCTTTTCCGGTCTGACCGCCGCCGCCGACGGCGCCGATGCGGCACCCTCCCCGAGATCTTGCAAGACCCCCCTTATCTCCTCGACCTTGGCCAAAAGCCGCTTGTCGGAGGGGTCGCGCATCACCAGGCGCTCGTATATGTGCAGCGCGAGACGGGGCTGCCCCTGCTGGTAGTATATGTCCGCCAGCGTGGAGGTCAGCACGTGGTCGGGAAGGTCGAACGGCGTGTCCCGCTCGTCCGGCCCGCTGAACGCGGAACCGTCCATAAGCGCCCCCCCGGAATCGCCGCCGGCGTACAAACCCGGGCCGCCGGAGCGGTCAGCGTGCAGACCGCCCGCGTCGTCGAGAGCGTCGGGACCGGGATCAACGGCGGTATCGGAACCGGGATCAACGCCCGGATCGGAACCTGAATCAATGACGGAATCGGAACCGGCGTCAACGACGGCGTCCGGTTCGGAATCGAGTTCGGAGCCGAGGGGGGGTTCGTCCAGGTCAGACCCCTCGGTCATGAACAGCTGGCGGATCTTCTCCTCCACCTCGTCGAAACCGGCGTCGCCGACAACGGCCGCCGGGTCGGAGAGGTCGGGAAGGCCGCTGAGGCCGGGGAGGCCGCTGACCGGCGCCTCGGCGGGAGGGGCCGGCGTTTTGCCTATGCCCTTAGCGACGGCGGCGTCGATATGGCTGTGCATGGCGGCGCGGATCTCGTCGTCCAGATCCATGTACTGGTGGGCGGCGTGGATCTCGGCGGTCGCGGAAGCCGCCGCGCGCATGGCGGCGATGATCTCGTCGTCCAAGTCCGGCATGTGGATCACGTCGCCGACGCCGAGCATTTCATTCGCGTTAATTGCGTCAATGGCGCTTACCAGGTCGATGGCGTCGGCATCGACAATATCAATAGTCTCGGCCGTGTCAACTATATTAACGCTGTCGTCCGCGTTAATGGTATTAATGATATTATCGGCATCCATGTCGATAACGCTGCCCTGATCAACAATATCGTCGGGATCAACAACGTTGTCCGCGGCAATGCCGCTTGTATCGGTAACACCGGCGGGATCGATAATATCGGGATCGATAACATCGTCCGGCTCGGCAATAGTATCCGCAGGAATAATATCCGCATCGATAACGCTATCAGTACCGATGTCGATAACGCTATCATCGGCGGACGCCAGGTCATTTCGACTACGCTCAATGACATTTTCTATCGAATCATCCGTATCCGCAATATTGTCCATGCTGATAACGTCGCCCGTATCGATAACGCTATCATCGGCGGACTTCAGGTCTTTCAGGCTCTGCTCAATGATCTTTTCTATTTCATCATCCGTATCAACAATGTTGTCCGCGCCGATAATGCTACTCATGTCAATAACGTCGTCTGTTTCAACGGCGGCGTCATCGCCGTCGGACTTATGATACCCCATGAAGCTGTCCATGTCGATGACTTCGACTTCGGCATTCGCGTCCAACACGTTGGCCGCGTTGACCACGTCGAATATGTTGACCACATCGTCGGTGCCGAGTATATCTTCGGAGGTCTCGACGATATTGTCCGTATCGTCGGCGTTTCCAACTTTTTCCGCAAAGACGGCGTTATTCGTATTAAAGACATTATCCGGGTCAACAACGCTTTCATGAGCGCCGGCCCCGCCGATACCGATGAATTTGTTCATATCGACGACCTCAACCGCACCGTCGGGGTCTATCGGGTTGTCGGCATTGACCACGTCGTCTATGCTGACAACGTCGCCGAGGCCGAGTATGTCTTCGGGGGTATCGGTAACAACGGCGTTATCGGTATCGATTATATTGTCCGTATCTGCGGGAATATCGTCTGCGCTGATAATGCTGTCTGTGTCAATGGGAATATCAGTATCGACAACACTATCAGTACCGATTATATTGTCCGTATCAATGGGAATATCGTCTGTGCTGATAACACTGTCTGTATCAATGGGAATATCAGTATCAACAACACTATCAGTACCGATGGCAATATCAGTATCGACAATATTATCAGTACCGATCACATTGTCCGTATCAATGGCAATATCGTCTGTGCTGATAATACTGTCTGTATCAATGGGAATATCAGTATCAACAACACTATCAGTACCGATGGCAATATCAGTATCGACAATATTATCAGTACCGATCACATTATCCGTATCAACAACGCTATCGGTACTTACGGCGTTATCCTCTCCGATATCCACCGCCATAACGTCGTCAACGCTCATGGCCGTTGTGGTATCCGACCCGAACATCTCCGCCAGCCGCGCTTCTATATCCGCGCTGTCTATCACTCCGGCGATTTTGCCTACTTCCGCCACGGCTTTGGCTTTGGCGGCTTCGGCTTCGGCTTCGAGTTCGGCTTTGGTTTTGGCTTTCGCCTCGGCTTCGGCTCTGGCTTCCGCTTCGGCTTTGGCTTTAGCCTCGGCCTCGGCTTTGGCGTTGAACTCGGCTTCAACTTTGGCTCTTACCTCGGCTTCGACCCTGGCTCTCAGTTCGGCCTCGGTCTGCGTTTTGGCTTGGGCTTCGGCTTCCGCTTCATCCTCGTCCACGACCAGCGGGTCTTTGGGGGCGGACGGGTCGGACGTGCCGAATATCGTGTCTATGCGGTCTTCGATGTCTTCGGCGGTCGGCGCGGCGATGTCCACGCCGTTTTCGTCCAGGACTATGGACGACGGGAGTTTCGCGGCGGGCGGTTCGGCGGGCGGCGGTTCGGCGGGCGGCGCCGCGTCGACGCCGTCGACGATCAGGGCCGGTTCGTCGGGTTTGCCGCCGAACATTGTGTCAAGGCGGTTCTGCACATCGTCGCCGGAGACCGACCCGGCGGTTTCAGAGGCTTCCGCGCCGGCAGCCGCCGCGTCGGCGCCGAACATGGTGTTCAGGCGGTTCTCCACGTCGTCGCCGGAGATCGATCCGGCGGTTTCCGCGGCCCCCGCCTCGAGAGCGGCGGTCAGGGCGGCCTCGTCCATCTCGGCGGCGACGCTGTCGGCGACGGCTATGCCGTCAGCGTCAGCTATATTATCGATACCCTCGGCGTTGTCAACGCCAACGGCATTATCAACGCCGACGGCGTCGCCGTCGAATATGGCGTTCAGCCGGTTCTCCACGTCGTCGCCGGAAATAGCCATTGCGGCATCCGCCGTCCCCGCCTCGAGAGCGGCGGTCAGTGCGGCCTCGTCCATCTCGGCAGTGGCGGTATCGGCGACAACATCGGCGCCGGCTATATTATCCGCATCAACTATATTATCAGCATCAACGGCATTGTCAACAACGCCGTCATTGACGGCGTCAACCGCCGCGCCGTCGCCGCCGAACATGGCGCTTAGCTGGCCCTCTATGTCTTCGCCGGTTATCTCCGACAGCGCGGCGTCCATTTCGGGAGAGATAGGGAGATCGGGTTCTCCGGCGAACTCTTCCGGCGCGCCGGAAACGGCGCCGTCCTCGGGCACGGCCGCCGGCGGCAGGATCGTCTGGCCGCCGAACAGCTCGTCCAGCTGGTCGACCACGGCGTTGCCGCTATGGGCCATTGGGCTGAGGTCGGCGGGGGCGGAAGCCGGAATGTCGTCGGCGGACAGTATCGACTGGCCGCCGAAAAGCTCGTCCAGCTGGTCGGCGGAGGCCTCGCCGGTCGGGATCATGGGCGTGAGGTCGACGTCGGCGGACGACGGTATTTCGTCGGCGGATAAGACGGACTGGCCGCCGAACAGCTCGTCCAGCTGGTCGGAGGAGGCCTCGCTCTCCTGGACGATGGTGTTGATGTCTATGGGGGCGGATGCCGGGATGTCGGCGGCGGACAGGACGGTCTGGCCGCCGAAGAGGGCGTCCAGCTGGTCGACGACCGCGTTGCCGGTGGAATAGTCGGCGCGCGCCGCGGACTGCCCGGGTTCGCCGGTCAGCACAGACTCTCCCGCCGCCTCGGGTTCGCCGCCCGGCGGCTCCGAAGCGCCGAACATCGCGTCCAGCTGGCCGGCCACGTCGTCGCCGCTGGGCTGGCCGCCGTCGGCCGATACGGATATATCTGCCGGCGCGGGCGCAGCCGCGACCCCGGCCGCGTCGTCCGGCGCAAACCCGCCGATTGACGCAGGCTCGCCGGTTAATAGGGATTCTTCGCCCGTCGCGGCCGGTTCGGCGCCGCCGAACATCGCGTCCAGCTGGCCGGCCACGTCGTCGCCGCTGGGCTGGCCGTCTTGGACCGCGCCTGGCGCCGGCGCGGGGGACGCGGCAGGCTGTTCATTCAGCGGGGCTGAAACTACGGGTTGGTCGGCCGGCAGCGGCTCGACGGCGGCCGCCGACTCCGCCGCCATCTCCAGCTCCGCGCCGCCGAACATCGCGTCCAGCTGGCCGGCGACGTCGTCGCCGCTGAGCTGGTCGCCTGCCGGTCCGGGGGCCGCGGGCGGCGGCGCGGATCCGGCGGGGGGCGCGGGAGCGAACGCCGCGCCGGCGGCAGATTCGGGTTCGCCCGGAACTCCCTGCCCGTCGTCGCCGCCGAACATCGCGTCCAGCTGGCCGGCGATGTCGTCGCCGCTGAGCTGGTCGTCGGACGGTCCGGGGGCGGGGGCGGCGTAGGCCTGCTGCGGCGGCGCCGAGGGCATCGGCGGGGGCATCGGCGGCGGCATCTGCATCTGCGGGGCCTGCATCGGCATCGGCGGCGGCATGGGCGGCGGCATCTGCATTTGCGGCGGCATCTGCGGGCCTTGCATAGGCATCGGCGGCGGCATGCCCATCTGGCCCATCATGTCAGGCGGCATAGGCGGCGCGTCTCCGGCCATACCGCCGAAAAGCTCGTCCAGCTGGCCGACAATGTCTTCGCTTCCGTACGCCGGCGCGGCGGGACCCGGCTGGGCCGCTGACATCGGCTGGAGTCCGGCGGCGGCGGGAGCGGGGGCGGGGGCGGAAACTTGCGGGCGCTCCATGCGCGCCAGATCGTCGAAGGCGGAGTCCAGCTGGCTCCCGATGTCGTTCTCGACGGATTTGGGCGCCTCCTGCTTCACGTAGTCCGTCGACGCGGCCGTCGGCAGCTTTATCCCTAGTATCTCCGCCGCGGTGCCCCTCTCCCGCTGCTTGTTCTTGGCCGCGCAAGTCCTCAGCTCGGCGTTGTCAGGCTCCATTTCCGATAATATGGCGTACAACCCGCCCGCCGCCGCCGCGCGGCCCTGCGCCAAGTAGATGTCGGCCATCATCCGCAACGCGACGGGGTTACGCAAATCGGCGGTACACACCTTAATAGATTCATCGGCGGCGGCGGCGAGGTTCCCCTGCTCCTTGTAGCAGCGAGCGAGCACCAAGCGCCCGGTAACGTAGTCCGGGTGGTCGACCAGCCCGGCGCGGCAAATATCCACCGCCCCGTTCAAATCGCCGCTCTCGCGATACAAATCGGCTAAGCGCGAGAACGCCCGCGACTTGGGGTTGCCCGCCAACTTCCGCTCAAGCTCAAGTATCGCCTTGCTCTGCTTCTTGGATCCCATCCGAATATCTCTCCCACTCCAAAAATAAATGTAATTATAAATATAGTATCGGGCGGCTTTTTATGCCAAAATCTTTAAAATCAAATCAAAACTTTTAAAGATAATTTCAAAATATTTAAAATCTTCCGGGAACATGAACACACCAAGCGGCATCTCGGCCCGCAAATTTCTTATAAAGATTTGACTTTCTTTCGCCGAAATACTATATTAGGAGCAACAGGAGGTTTTATATGGCAGGCAATAAAGATCAAGCGAGCTACACCGGAGACTTTCTTTCCGGTTATACCTCGTCTTTTGATTATCTAAACGGCGGCGGCAGAAGCTCGCGCCCAGAGTTTTCGGAGGGATTTCGGAGCGAGGCCGAGATCGTCCAAGCCGCATGGGAGGGCGTCGGGCGCAGTATTCGCGACGCCATGGAATCCCACGCCGGAGCACATAGATGAGCAAGCCAACCAATAGGGCACCAAGTAATTTAGCAAACAGGGGAGATCGGCCTCAAGGGAGACCAACAACATCTATTATCGCCACTCGACATATTGGCCCGATACCGTCCGCAGACGAGTTTGCTGGTTATGAGGAGGCGCTCCCCGGTGCCGCCGACAGAATATTGGCAATGGCCGAAAAGGGCCATGCGCACGTCTGTGAACGCGAGATTGCCATGGTAAAGGGCCCGCTCAAATTGGATGCTCAGGGGCAGTGGTTTGGCTTTATTATAACAATATTGGCCTTGGGGCTATTCGCGTTTTTGGTCTATGCCGAGAAGCCTTGGGAGTCAATTGTTCCGGGCTTGGTTGCCATTGCGAATCTAGTGGCCGTATTCGCTGACCGACGACGCAAAAAAAATAAAAAAGAAACTTAGTGCCCCGCCGTGCCGGAGGTTATATTATATGTGTCGCCCCGCGAGGGGTGCGGATTGAAACGATGTGCTTTATCTACACGTGGATACTTTCCCGTATGGGGAGGGGCCACCGACAGGCAGTCCCTCTTTGCTTTTAGGTCTCCGCACCCGCAAACGCCGCCTTTTGCGTAGCCTTTGGCGGCGCCCCCGGTAGGAGCCGGGCTTCTGACCCGGCCTATGTCCGAGGGTGTCGCTCTTTTAAGGTTAGAAGCGGGGAATGTGGCAGAACCTGATTCTGCTTCTTCTAACATACCTTCTAACTTCTTTATGTTGCTGTTATTAAAGCTCGGAGAGGGAAGGCTGTGAGATGAATTTCTTGCCCCTTCTAATATACCTCCGAGCTTTCCTATTTCTATAAGCTCCGCGCTATATATCTTTCTTCCACGGTGCGCGCTTTCTTTTACGCGGCGCGGTGAGGTCGCTACAAAGTCGCTACAAAGCTGTGGAAAAGAGTGGAAAAGAATGGAATTGAAAAGTTTTAAAAAAGACTTGTTTTTGGTTTTGGCATATATTATTTTATGTATAAGTTGTTGATTTATAAGGACGTTTAATTAGCGGATAAAAAATGCGGCCATAGCTCAATTGGATTAGAGCATCTGACTACGGATCAGAAGGTTAGGGGTTCGAGACCCTTTGGCCGTATTTTTTTACTGCGTCACCCTCTCCTTGCCGCGCTTGGCCAATACCTTGAGCGACGTCAAGGCCAGACGGAGGGTGGGGATTCCGTCGTCGTCGTACTCCTCCAAAACACCAACGGCCTCCACCCAGTCGTTCTTCTTGGGATAACCCTTGTCCCAAACCACCTCGAAACCGGCCGCCGACACATCGCCGGGGCAGCAGCCGGGGCCTAAGCGGACTACAAATCGGTAGGCCTTGCCGTTACCGCGCCAAGCGGATTCGTCGAAGAGGCCCTCGTACTTTATCGTCTTGCCCAGGTAGTCGCCTTTGTTTATGTAGATGTCGTTGGTCTGGGCTATGAACATTTTTTCTTTGATTTCGACGACGTCGTTCGCCCTCGACGGCGATTTTTCTTTTTGCGCCGACGGCGGGGGCGGGGCAAGGGCTGATTTCCTGGCTGATTGCGACGTATCGGATTCTATCTCCGACAGCAGCGTCAATTCCCGCATCGATAGCTGTTCGGAATTGCTCTTAGAACAGTTTACGAGCGTGATGATTAGTGTGGAAATTGTTAATAACGTCAATAACGCGATAATTCTTTTTGTAATCATTGAAGCCTCACTTGTTAAAGTCAAAATCAAATTATTAAAATCAAAATCTTTAAAATCTAAATCATTTTTAGACGAAAGGCTTCGCCTTTCATAGATAAATCGGGGGGCTAAACCCCCCGATTTTCAGTCAAAGTCAAAGTCAAAAGATTTTGATTTTGACTGAAAATGCGGGGTTTAGCCCCGCATTTATCTATGTAGGGGCGCGATTAATCGCGCCCCTACTACGTCTTAAAAAGATTTAAATGATTTTGATTTATATTTATTGGCCTACCCGCACAAAATAGCGAAGACCCATATTTATCAACCAAAAGATCACGAACGCGGCGATGTTCACTATCACCACGCTCGCGCCCGTCGGCGTCGCTTTGACGTATGAAATTACCACGCCCGTGAAAAAGCAGGTCACCGATACTGCCGCCGAACATATCGTCACGCTCTTGAACTTCTTACATAGCCGCATTGACGTCAGGGCGGGGAAGATGATCAGGCTGGAGATCAGCAAGGCGCCCATCATCCTCATCCCAAGCACTATGGTAATCGCCGTCAGGAAGGCTATCATCATATTGTACAGGCCGGTTCTTACGCCGGTGGCTTTGGCGAAAGTTTCATCGAACGTTACCGCGAATATCTTGTTGTAGAAGAAGACGAACATCGTCAAAACAACGGCCGCCAGGATTATGGAGAGCGTTACATCGCTCTTGCTCATTACTAAGATGCTGCCGAACATGTAATTGCAGACATCCGTGTTCATTCCCGTCGTTAGCGATACAACTAACACGCCTACGGCGAGCGAACTTGTGGATATCAACGCGATGGCGGCGTCGCCCTTGATCTTGCTGTTCTCGCTTATACGCAGAAGAAGAAACGCCGCCAACACCACGATGGGAATCGACACAACAAGCGGCGCGGTATGCAACGCTGTGGCAATAGCCAGCGCGCCGAAACCTACGTGGGAGAGGCCGTCGCCGATCATCGAGTAACGCTTCAACACTAAACTGACCCCGAGCAACGCGGCGCATAGCGAGACCAGCAACCCTACGACCACGGCGCGGACAAGGAACGCGTATGAGAACATCTCTTGAAGCGTGTCAATCGCCATCGCGCCGCCCCCCCACAAAAGATTTGCCTACGGCGGAATTCAGATACTCCTCCGTCGGGCCGAAAAACACCTGCTTCCTGTTAAGATGCAAAATGTGGCTCGCGAACGATACGGCGCTGCGAATGTCGTGGGAGACCATAATCACCGTAAGGCCGTCCTTGTTGACAGACGCTATAAGGCGGTATAGCTCCTGCGTGGCAATGGGGTCAAGCCCGGCGACCGGTTCGTCCAGCAATAGCAGTTTTTTAGTGGCGCAGAGAGCGCGGGCTAAAAGCGTTCGTTGCTGCTGTCCGCCCGAAAGCTCCCGGTAACAGCGGTTGCGTAGCGGTTCTATATTCAGGCGGCGGATATTCTCATCGGCGGCCGCCCTGTCGGCACGCGAATAAAAGGGCAGGACGCCGCGCGAGGCTAATCGACCCGACAGCACGACCTCGTAGACTCCGGCGGGGAAATCCTTCTGAACCGCGGTCTGCTGCGGCAGGTAGCCTATCTCGTTCCGCTTCAACCCGTCTCCCGTCACGACGCTGCCGCCGCAGACAGGCAACAACCCGAGCAGGCCCTTGATGAGCGTGCTCTTACCCGAGCCGTTCTCCCCCACGACGCACAAATAATCGCCCACGCCCACGGCGAAGCTCAGACCGCTGACAGCGGCGGCTCCGTCGTAGGCAAATCCGGCGTCTTGACAGGCGATAAGGGCCATGATTACTTCAGCGCCTCCCTGAGCGCGTCCGCGTTGGCGGTCATTAAGCCCATGTAGGTCTTGCCGGCCTCAAAATCCGCCTTCGTGACATTGTGGCAAGCGCTGAGCAATAGCACCTTCGCCCCGGTCGCCTCGCCTATGGCGCGCGCCATCTTCTCATTGGAAAGCTCAATATGGAAGACGACCGGAATCTTCTCCTTTTTTATCTTGTCAATCAGAAACGCCACGGTCTTGGCGCTCGCGTCCGTCTCGGTCGCGCACCCGGGAAACGCCGCGAAATACTTGAGGCCGTAGGCGTCCGCAAAGTAACGGAACGGGAAACGGTCGCCGAACACAAGCGTCTTGCGGGCGGCGCTGTCAACCACGCCCTTAAACTTAGCGTCCAACGCGTCAAGCCCGGAGAGGTAAGCCTCCGTATTCTTCCGATAAGCGTCCGCGTTGGCCGGATCGGCCTCGGCGAGCGCCTCGGAAATCTTTTGCACGATGAGCTTTGCGTTGCGCGGCGACGTCCAGACGTGCTCGTCATACTCCGGGCCTTCTTCGCCGCCGTCCTTACCCGTCTCCTCTTCGGCCTGCATACCCTCCACGATCTCCTCCTCGACGGTTTCCACGCAGTCCATCAAGGTGACGGTCTTCATCTTGGGCGAGTCTATAGACTTGAGGATATCCTTAACCCACGCGTCGGACTCGCCGCCTACGTGTATGAAGACGTCGCTCTTTTGGATTTTGATGACGTCCTGCGGGCGCGGCTCGAAGGAGTGCGGCTCGGAGCCGGGCGGCAGGAGCATAGCGATCTCCGCCCTGCCGCCGGCTACGGCGCGGGCGAAGTCGTAGGGGGGGAAGATGGTCGCCACAATGCTGATCTTGGCATTGGTTCGGGCGGCGGATTTATCCTGTTTTCCGCAGCCGGTTGATATTATAAGTACCGTTACTGCAAGTAGAACAACAATAATAGATATATATTTTTTCATAATTAAAGCCTCCGTTATTAATGATGTTTTGTGATTCTTAAAATCCAATTCTTTAAAGTCAAATTCATTTTTAGACGGAAGGCTACGCCTTCCATAGATAAATCGGGGGCTAAACCCCCGATTTTCAGTCAAAGTCAAAAGAAAAAAAGCCTTTTTTCGTGACTTTGATTTTGATTTTGATTGAAAATGCGGGGTTTAGCCCCGCATTTATCTATGAAGCCGAAGGCTTCGTCTAAAAAAGATTTTAAAGATTTTAAGGTTTTAAGGCTTCGTCTAAAAAAGATTTAAAAAGATTTAAAAGATTTTAAGGTTTTAAGGCGCCGCCGGTATCAGCCGCTTGACCGCCCTGCGGACGCCGGGGAGGCCTCGGACGCGCTTCTTGTCTGTCGGGTTTGCCGCCATAATGGGTATAAATTACTATTTGCGCGGAGGCAGAGCGGTCAAAAAATGAAAATATGCTTAAAATCAACGCCGACGGCTTTGGCTTTCATTATATTTACATAGGTGAACGGCATTTTGACCTTTAAGGAGCGAGGACAATTAATGAGGACGACTACGATAGTGAAAACGGCGGCGCTGCTCGCGCTCCTCGCCTTGGCCGCCGCCGCTCAGGTGAAAAACGTGGCCGTCGTGGAAACGGAGCTGGACGCCCAGTCCGGCGCGTCCGCCGACCTGAACCCGGCGGAGGTCAGGCAGGTGACCGCCGAGCTTCGCAGACAGGCCGTCGAAAACCTGCCGAGAGGCGCTTACAACATAATGACCTCGGAGACCGTCATGGCGCAGGGCGGCGCCGTCCTGGAGGAGTGCGCCGACGAAAACTGCGTCATCATCCTCGGAAGCAAAATCGGCGCGGACTACATCGTGCGCGGACTCATAAGCAAATTCCAAACAAAGCTAACCCTGACGGTGGAAATCTACGAGACCGAAAACGGAAACTTGGTAGCCGCCTCCGACCCCGTCCGCTCCGAAATCATAGGCGACCTCTTGGAAAAGGCGGCGGCATCCTGCTCGGAGATGTACAAAAAATTCGCCGACGCGCGGAAACCCAAGCCCGGTCAGACGCCCGAACCTAAAAAGGGGGCTAGGATAAAACTGAGCATCGGCGCAGGCGCCTCCTTCACGGCGGGCTTCGGCGGCGGGATAAAGTGGCCAAGCGGAGAAGCGGTGGCGATGCCCTCCTCCGGAGCCGGGGCCTACCTGTTTTGCGACGCGACATACGCCGAAGTCTTCGCCGACTTCTCGTCCGGCGGCGGAAAATGGCAAAGCGCCGCCGCGTCGAACCCCTCCCAAACCCTGCCCGAAATGCAACGCTCATACATAAACGTCGGCGTGTTGGCGAAGTACCCGGTAACCATAGGAAACTTCAATGTCTTCCCGCTTCTAGGGGTCGACTACGAGGCGTCTATATCCGGCAAACTAAAATACCCAAACGGCGAAACATACCCGTTTGACGGCGTAACAACAAGCTCACTAAACGCCCTATGGGTAAGGCTCGGCGGCGGAACAACCTTCGACATAAACAAAACCCTGCGCCTGCGCGCCGAACTTCTGTACGGAATGAGGCCGGAAACCGATTTTGAAAAAGACGGCGTCAAATCAATTAAAGGCGTCGATGGAAATTCAATGACCGCGCACGGGCTTACCGTAAAGGTCGGGGCGGGTATTAACCTTTGATAAGGAGCCGGTTATGAAAAAGATAATTTTAGGTATAATCGGGTTTGCCGCGACCGCCGCCGTTGCGTTTATTTGCGCGGGATGCAACGACATAGGGGTTAAGGGCGACGCGGGAAAAGGGGAAGGCGGGGAGGCTGATCGGTATCTCAGCAGGTTTCTCGAAACGTTTACAGACAAAAGAGACGGTACGGTTTACAAAAAAGTAACAATCGGCACGCAGACGTGGATGGCGGAGAATCTGAATTACGATACGCTGAATGATACCGGTTCTTGGTGCTATCATGATTCCAGCCAATATTGTAAGAAGTACGGCAGGCTGTACGATTGGGCGACGGCGATGAATTTGGATACGTTCTACAATGTAAATAAATGGGATACCGGCGGTAACAATGTTAACCATCGGGGAATCTGTCCCTCCGGTTGGCATTTGCCTTCAGACAATGATTGGAAAACGTTGCTAAATTTTACCGGCGGCACCCCTAAAAAGGCCGGAAAAGCATTGAAAGCAAAATCCGATTGGGAAGAACCCGGTGACGACGTATTTCAATTCTCAGCCCTGCCCGGCGGAAAAATGGATAGAAATTATATGTATCCAGAGAGACCGATCACTTTTGATAATGTCGGTAAATTCGGTTACTGGTGGACAACCGGAGAATGCTCCATATCTTATTGCGCACAATACTGGCAAATCAATGACAGCGGCGGGTTAGAAGAGAACAACGGCTTTTACGACAAGATTGACGCTTTTTCGGTGCGCTGTATTAAGGACGACTAGTCCGGCTAAAGATATATTTTCATAAAAACCACCCCACACCGGCCACCCGGTAAAAAAAGGCGACAGAAGTGATCTCGTTCGAAAGCATCTCCAAGCAATACGGCGACACAATCCTGTTCGACGGCGCGACATTCGGCATAAACGAGAGCCACAACACCGCGCTTATCGGCCCCAACGGCGCGGGCAAGACCACCCTGTTACGGCTCATCATGGGCGCGGAGCAGCCCGATGGCGGGTCGCTAAAACTGCCGGGTTCGCTCACCGTCGGCTGGCTGCCGCAGGAAGTCGAGACGCTCTCCGAGGCCACGCCGCTTGAAACCGTGCTTGAGCCGTTCAAGCACCTCCTGCGCTACGAGGAGCGTTTGGGCGAGGCGGCGGCGGAAATCTGCGGCGGCGATCCGCGGGCGCTTGAGAAGCTCGACGAGCTTGAACGGGAAATGCACGTGAGCGACGGCTTTTCCCTAACATCACGAGCGGAGATGATATTAGACGGCCTGGGCGTCCCGCAGGGGTCTTGGAACAACCCGCTGCGCGAACTCTCCGGCGGCTTCCGTATGAGGGCGGTATTGGGGCGGCTGCTCCTCCAAAACCCCGGCTTCATGCTGCTCGACGAGCCGACCAACCACTTAGACATGGACTCGCTGATCTGGCTGGAGCGTTTCTTAGCCTCGTATCGCGGCGGAATGCTTATCGTCAGCCACGACCGTGATTTTCTCAACCGGATATGCACGCACACCGCCGACGTCCGCAACCGAAGCGTCCGCGTATACAACGGCAACTACGACAAGTACATAACGGCAAGAGCGGAGGAGGCCGCCGCCGCGGAGGCGCGGACCAAAAATCTCGAATCGAAAATCGCGAGCGCCGAGAGATTCGTAGAACGCTTCGGGGCAAAAGCTACAAAGGCGGCGCAGGCGCAGTCAAAAGCCAAGATGGTTGAGAGCCTGAAGGCGGAATTGCCGGTAATAGAATCGGAGCAAAAAACGGTCAGCTTCAAATTCACCTGCTCGCGAGAGTCCGGCGTCGCGCCGCTAAGGCTCAAGAGCTGTTCCGCCGGATACGGGGATAAGGTCGTGCTCAATAATATAGATTTGGAGATACGCCGCGGCGACAAGGCCGCAATAGTCGGACCGAACGGGGCGGGAAAATCAACGTTGTTAAAGCTATTGGCCGGAATGATTACGCCTATCGGCGGAGAAGTAACGATAGGCCACAACGCGGAACTGCGCTACTTCGGGCAGCACCAGTTGGAACAACTCGACGGCGAGGCGACGCTGTACGACACGGTGGCGGCGCACTCGGCGAACAGCGACAAAAACTACGTCAGAAACGCCCTGGGCGCCTTCCTCTTCAGCGGGTCGGCGGTTGACAAACAGGTAAAAGCGTTATCCGGCGGAGAGAAGTCGCGATTGGCGCTGGCGACGATATTGGCGAGTCCGGGAAACGTTTTATTATTGGACGAACCCACGAACCACCTGGATATCGCGTCTATAGAAACGCTCTCCGAGTCGATGGCGGTCTACGCCGGGACGATACTCTTCGTCTCCCACGACGAATACTTCATATCGCGTTTAGCCACCCGGATAATAGAGGTAAGGCCGATGCGCCTTAGAGACTTTCCGGGAAACTTGGCGGACTACAGATATTATGTCGATAAGTTATTCAAGGAACAGGGCGGCAATGACGACGCGAAGAAAAAGAGCAAATCACCGCAGTCCGCCATAGTTGACGAAAAGGAAATCAGGATCAGGGAGCGGGAGGAGAAAAAGAAGAGAGAGCGGGAGGCGTCAAAGTTGGAGCAGGAGATAGCGAAAAAGGAGACGCAGATCGCGGAACGGGAATCGGTACTTAACGATCCGAATAACGCGCTGAATTACGAATTATTGCACACAACGTCAACGGCGATAGGCGGATTAAAAAAGGAGTTGGACGGATTGATGGAAAGATGGGTGGAGGCGGGGTCTTGTTGATATGCGATTAACCCACATATATTTATTCGTATCGGTATTAGTATTAACTCTAATTGTCATCACACGCGCCGAAGACACTATTCCTATCCCCTCCCCCGCCGTCTTCTTCCTGCACGAAAAGCAGAGCGTAAAATCCATAGACAGCTTAGCCGCCCGTTTCAACCAATCCGGCGCCGACTCTCTATCGGCAAAATCAAAAAGCCAGATATTTAATAATGACGAAGAGCAAAGCAATCTCTCTATAACCGGCTACAAATCCTTCGGCGTATCCATAGGCGAGCTGGGCGAGGTCAATTTAGAACAAGGGTTAGAGGCGTCGATAGAGGGCGAGATACGCCCCGGCACAACGCTCAGGGCGCAGCTCAGCGACCAAGGCTCGCGGCTTGAGGGGTCTACCCGTGAGATAAGCGAAATCGACATGATGTTCTTCGAGCTGGCCAATAAGAAATTCACCGTCGTCGCGGGCGATCAATACGCCAAGTGGTTGCAAGGCGGGGTGCTTTCGGGGGAGAAGAAGATAGTGGGAATATCGGCGGCTGTTACGTCGACCGCCCCCGACCGGCTGACGCTCAGCGCCTTCGGGTCGTTCTCCGGGGGGAATCACACCGTGCAGACCGTGAGGGGGCGAGAGGGAGTGCAGGGGCCGTATTACATGACGGGAAACGGCGAGGCCGGCCTCATCACGCCGGTATCGGGGACGGTGCGGGTGCGCCTTGGGGCCAAGGAGATGGCCGAGGGGATAGACGCCGACTACACCGTAAATTATGATATAGGTTCAATAACATTCGGCCCTCGGGTTCTCATCGGTCAAGACGATTTTATACGGATGGAGTACGAATATAAATCCTTCGACTACCGCCGGACATTCGTCGGCGGCGGCTCGGCGTTTCGCGCCGGAGACAGCGCGTTCTCAATAGACGGGATAGTCTGGAGCGAGAGCGACGACAAAAACTCTCCAATTGAGATGCAGCTCAGCGAAGAGGACAAAGAGGTATTGAGGAACAGCGGCGACAAATCGGCCTACCTATCATCCACGGCAAGGCCCGTGCACCCGTCGGACGTGGCGAAAACGAGCGTCTTCTATCCGCTCTATAAAAAGGTCTATGAGGCCTCGATTAAAGACAGCGTTCTCGTCTATACCCCATACGACCCGCTGAAACCGGATGACATTTACGGATTCCACACCGCCCTATTCACGCCGACAAGACGCGGGGCGGCGGGGGCCGATTACGACGTTGACACGACGGTTGAGCGCGGGCAGTTTGTCTACAAATACGCAGGGGCGGGACAGGGCGACCACACGGCGCTGGCGCCTATCGCCGCGCCAAGAAGAGAATCAGCGGCGGAGATAATCGCTCGGTTTAAGAGGCAAAACGTCAAGGCCTCTCTAAATCTTGTGGGGAAAGAGGTCGATGAGAATCTCTTCTCGGAGATTGACGACGGCGGCAACCTCTCCGCGGCGGCGATGTTCAAGCTGGATATCGGCGAGCGGCGGCTTGACAAAAGTGGAATATGGAGCGGTATAGATTATAGATACAGGTCGCGGCGGTTTACAAACGAGATATTTTCCGTAGATGAGCGAAAGGAGCGCTGGGATGTCGAGGGAACCGTCGGTACGGGCGGCGATGATAACGGGAATAACGGGGGCGGTATGGCCGATAGATCCGACGGGCGCGACTTTCACAGCTTCGAGTCCACAATCGGCGCGACCGTAGTAAAGGGCGCGGCGGTGAGCCTCACGGCGGGGCGGACATATATTGACTCGACGGTAGAGACGGAGAGGGCGAACATAGACGCCGAGGCGCGTTTTATAGGGGACAAACTAACGCTGACCGCCGGAGCGGCGCTCTTCAGGCACCATCATTCGGAAATCGATATCAGCCACAGGCGCTACGGCAAATTGACGGCTAAGCCGTCGCCGCCGTGGGAGGCCTCCCTCGACTATAGAGACGAGTGGCGCGTCGACACGTCCGGGCGCGGCGGAGGGCGGCTCTCCGGCACGGCGGAATTCGCCTACCTGCCGGCGCGGTTGCGGCAAAGCGCAAACTTCACGCAATACAGAAAGGGCGGCAATTTCCCAGGATCGGCGGATACCGGCTACGCGTTTACGTGGAATCAATCGGCCGCATTTAATCCGCTTGACAAATGGAAATTGAACGGCGACGCCAAATGGCGGCACACGGAAATCAAAGGTGAAAGCGGCGCGTCGACCTTCCTGATGTCGGCGGTAAGCGATATAGAACCGACTAAAAGCGGATTCTCGTCGCGTCAAGAGTACCGCGTAAATCAAGAACTCTCCTCACGGTTCGAACAAAAAATGTACTACATCGGCAAAGGGCTGGGAACTCACGCCTTCGACTCAACGGCCGGGGAGTTCCGCCCGAGCGTAAACGGAGACTACATAATCCAAGAGGTGGAGATATACGACAACACATCCCTATTGACGGTACGCAAAACGCAATTGAACGCCGACTGGTACTATAGGCCGACAAAGAAAATCAAAGGCATATTCGGCGACCTCTCTTGGAGCGGCGTGCTGTCGCTGGAGGAGCATGTCGACTCCAGGAACGGCAACGTCAAATCGTACATACCCGGGTTGACATCGCTTTTTACCGAATCCGTACCGACAGACGGTTCGGCGTCAATACCGCAATACCCGAGCTACGCCGATCTCTCGTACCGTCAAGACATAGAGCATAAAATCCAAAACAGCATCTATAGGTCAAGACTCTATCTACTGCCCGGAATGCGGATCATCCGTTCCTATAAGGAACCTGTCTTTGAGATCGGATTTTTGGCGGAGCGAAAGAAAAACCGCCTGCTCCTGAGCGCGGAACCGCGTTACATGACGGTCAAAAGAGATTATTTGTCCGGATCGCAAAGCGGCCGGTATGGGAATTTTGATTTGAGCGACATAAGCGCGGAATTGGTCCAGAGCGTAGGTCAAGGAGAAAGATTTGAGTTTTACATACGCGAAAGAGCCGGTATAATATATACAAACGAAAAGAACCGCGTCATTCCCCCGCCGTCGGACAGTATCTTCTATATACAAGTAAAACCCGGAATAATCTACCGACCGAGAAAAAACGGTACGGCCGAACTCTCCTACACCTTCTCCCGCGTCCCCCAAGGCGGCGAACTGGACTACAGAACAGCCGGCGGCCAACAACGCGGCACCTCCCACATAATAACCTGCGTAAGCGACATAGACGCCGGCAAATATTTTAATCTATCGGGGATGTACCGCGGAGAGTTGACAAGAAAACCCGATGAAATATCTTTCGCCCCGATGCGGCACGTGTTTTCGTTTCAAATCAAGGCGTTTCTGTGAAGCTTCGACTTTTCAATATACTCGTTAATATCATCTATCATATTCTGCTCTCTCTCGATATGGTAGATGAAATAGGATTTTCTGATACGATCAAAGACGTTGTGCTTTTTAAATAGTTCTATGACGTCTTTACCTTTCATATTCATAACTCTTTTGTATTGCTCTATCGCGAATATTATGTAATTTCCCTCTTTTGTCATTTCTTTTGTCGTCATGCCGCCTCCTCCGGAAAAATGATCTCTCCGGTTTCTAACTCTTCTTTATACAGATTGAACAATAAGTTAGGGCTATAACGCCAAACTCCGGTTTTATAATTCTCCAAGAAAGTATACAGTTTTGAAGAATAAAATCTCTGAATCGCTTCTTCTTCACCGAGATTATACTCCGAAATAATAAGCGGTATTATTTTTTCCACGATTAAATATAGATACATGGAAAATAATTCTTCCGTCATATAAACTCTCCTTTTATAAATTTTAACCGCTTTAGGATGATATCGGTTTTAAAAACGTATTGATCAAACAATTTCTTGATTTTTAATCTATTCAGTGTTTCATTGGCGTTAAGTTCTCTCGTAAAATATAGAAACAATGTACGAAAAACATCGTCATTCGCGACTGGTCCGATTATAATATCATAATCACTGTGCGGTTGTGAAGAATTTCTATGATCTGAGACGAAATTCAACCAATCTATATCAGGTTCTGAAAATTCAAGAACTTTAAATTCACTCAGGATATCGCCGTCAAAGTCATATACGCTCACAACTTTGCTACCATTCTTTCGCTCAACAACTTTTTCAGAAAACAGTACCGCCTGCTCGTAATTGGTCGTAGTATAGAACCCCGCTCCGAAATCCAACTCTTTCCGGCTGAATTTCAGATTCGGCGTATCGACAACCACGTTGCTTCCGTGATACAGTTTCATAATATCAATATAATAAACGCCGTTATTCTATACAAACAAATTTTATTTTTAACTCCTAACCGTATCGGCAAATATTATATTCTACAGAAGGGGAGGTATCAGCGCCACAATGCCGAGGCTTTTCGATCTACTGTCCGACGATGCCAAGAAGGGGCTAGCCGCCGAGGCCAAGAAGGTCGCCGGCGGGGGTAAGGGCGCGCCTAGTAATAGTCGTCCCCACGATAAAAAGAACGTACCGCCCGATAAACACACCGACAAACATGTGTCGACAGACGCCCGCCCGAAAACGGATAAGGGTGCCCCGTCCAACTACAGCCGCCATCCCGTAAAAGCAAAAAGAGACGCGCCGCCCAAGAACGATCCGCCGGCCGTCAAAAAAGCCGCCGCGCCGCCGCAGGCCATGACCGTCCCCGACTTCGTCGCGCTCGACGTGGAGACCACCGGCCTCGACTTCAAGCACGACCGGGTGATCGAGGTGGGCGCGGTCCGTTTCGTGAACGGCAAACCGGAGGCCGAGTTCTCCACCTTTGTAAACGCCGGCGTCCCCATCCCCGACCACATCACGCGGCTGACGCATATAACCGACGACGACATAAGACCGGCGCCGCGCTTCGGCGATATCGCGATACAACTGCTCGAGTTCATAGGAACGCTGCCGCTCTGCGGGCATCAAACGGATTTTGATCTCACGTTTATAAACGAGGAGTTTAAAAGGGCGGGGTTTCCGGAGGCCTCGCCGCAGATCATAGACACGGCGCTCTTGTCGCGTATATTGCTGCAGCACGTTGGGCGGTACTCGCTGAAACACGCCTGCGACGCGCTCTCCGTAACGCTCGACAACGCGCACCGCGCCCTGCACGACGCCAAAGCGTCGGGGGAACTTGCCGTGCGGCTTATCCCGAAACTTTGCGAACTGCCGCTTGCCGTGCGCCAAGCTCTGGCGGCTTTCGCGCCGGGGTCCATGTTCAAAACACTGGCGATAAAGAGCCTCTTCGGCGCGCGTTACGGCGTTAACTTAGCGGAGGGCGAACCGTTGCCCGAAGATTTGCAGAGGGTGGGCGCGCCGGAGGAAATCGTTCCGATTGACACATCGGAAATAAAGAGCGTTTTCTCCGACGAGGAGGCGACCGGGCGCGTAATAAAGGGTTTCCGCGTCCGCGGCGCGCAACAAGAGATGGCGCTAAGCGTTACCCGCGCCTTGAACGACCGGGGGATTTTGGTCGCCGAGGCGGGAACCGGAACGGGAAAATCGCTGGCGTATTTGGTCCCGGCCGCCTTCCACGCGTTGAAGAATAATTGCCGCGTGATAGTTTCCACGCATACCCGCAACCTGCAAGACCAGCTAATCACCAAAGACCTCCCCGGCGTCGCGGCGCTCTGCGGGGGAAAATTGCGCTACTCCAAACTGAAGGGGCGCGGCAACTATCTCTGCCGCAACCGTTTTTACAAGATGCTGAGGGGCGAGATCGGCAACTTCTCGCAACGCGAACGCAACGCCGCGCTGCCGCTTATAGTATGGTCGCAGTACACGGAGAGCGGCGACGTAGAGGAGCAGACCTTCTTCAGCCCCAAATGGTTCTTCAAGGTGTGGAACCTGATCTCCGCCGACAGCTTGGAGTGCTCCGGGCGCAGGTGCCCGTACTTTACCGCGTGCTTCCTTCAGAAGGCGCGCCGGCTCGCCCAATCCTCGCATATCGTCGTGATAAACCACGCCCTCTTCTATTCCGACGTGTGCTCCGAGGCCTCGTTTCTGGGCGCCGCCGGTTCCATCATCTTCGACGAAGCGCACCACCTGGAGTCGAGCGGCCACCAGCACCTGCGCACCGAACTGGACACGAACCGCGTGACGGCGTTTATAGACAGGTTGCAGAACGCGCTGCATATAGCGCCGAACTTCAAGGCGTTCGTTAATGCGGACGAGTTTGAGAAAGAGATGAAACGGCACCTGAAGCACATCCGAAAGTGCTCTCAGGATATGATGTCGGAGGTCGACAATTGGGCGTCGTTTACCGTCCCCGGAACAGTTGCGGAGTACCAAATCACGGTCAACGAGGATTCGTTCGACCGGATGCTATCGCCGGCCGTTTTCGACATTGCGCTGGGCGGCTTGCAAGATACGTTCCATGAGTTCAGGCAGATAATCTCCGGGGTGCGAGAGAGAGACAAGGTAGACGAGCTGCGCGACGAAATACAGGCCTGCGCGGAGCAGACTTCGCAGATGCGCGCCGATTTACAGTATCTGACCGCGGCAAAGACGGAGGATCACGTCTTCTGGGTTGAGGGCAACCACGAGAAAAAATGGGCGAAGCTCTGCGGCGTTCCGCTTGACATAAGCGAACTCTTGGCGCAGATATGGGAACGCTGCGGCGGCGGGATAGTCTTTACATCAGCAACGCTCGCGGCGCAGGGGTCAATGGAGTATGTGAGCCGCGCCATAGGCTTAGACCGCTTCGCCGACCGCACGGAGTCCGTCGTCCTGCCAAGCCCGTACGGCGCAAACCAAACGCTCTTCTGCGCCTTCAGAAACTGCCCCGAACCCGACGCCCCCGAGTTCGCCGCCTTCGCCGCGGAGGCCATAGCCGCCATCCACGCGAAACTGGGCAAAAACGTGCTGGCGCTCTTCACATCAAACGCTATGCTGAACAACGTCTACACACAGCTCAAAGCGCGCCCGGAGGTAGACCGCAACAACCTTTTGGCGCAGGGCTACGCCGGCAACAGAAACGCGATGCTGGAGCAGTTCAAGGCGCAAAGCGCGATGATACTCCTGGGCACAGACTCATTCTGGGAGGGCGTGGACGCGCCCGGAGAGGCCTGCGAGGCGGTTGTCATACCGCGTCTGCCATTCCCCGTCCCCACGCACCCGCTCACAATGGCGCTCGGAAAGCGTATGGAAGAGCGCTACGGCAGCGCCTTCTTCTCCTACTCCGTCCCGGAAGCCGTAATAAAATTCCGTCAGGGCATCGGCCGGTTGATACGATCGGTTGACGACAGGGGGGCGCTGGTCGTGCTTGACAACAGGATACTCACAAAAGGCTACGGCAAACAATTCTCTAAAGCCGTGGGAAGCGCGGTGAACGAGTTCGGCGGGGTTGACGGAATGGCAGAGGCGATGCGGGGGTTCTTTGAGCGGGGTATCGGCGATAATAGCGGCACTAACGGCGGTATTAATAACGACGGAGGCAAAGAGGCTGTTCCGGTATCGACAATCACATACGTGCCTTTTGAGGATATATGATGAAAATGGAACGATTAATATCATTAATACACTCCGGATCGCTTCGCTTCGCTCGCAACGACTGTCATTGCGAGGAGCGAAGCGACGAAGCGACTTGTTTATCTCGGCGTAAGCCAATCCAGAAAATCACAACGCCTAAAAAAGATTCATTTGTACTAACAATGATTTTTTGTCTCCTCCCGCTGTTAATAACGTTCTGCAACGTCTACACTTTCAGCGGTTCCACCCTGCCCGGACACATCAAGACGGTGATGATCCCGGTATTCGCCAACAAGACCTTGGAGCCGGGCATCGACGACGACATTACCACCGAGCTTTCCAGGGAAGTGCTGAAAAGCCAGCTGCGCCCCGCGAACAGCGACGCCGACGCGACGATCAGCGGCACCGTGACACGCTACGTCAACCGCCCGCACACGTTCGGCGCCGGGGGGGCGGAGGTGAGCGTCGAGCAGTACATCGTGCAGGTGTCGGCGGAGGTCGAGTTCTTCGACAATAAGAAAGAGGAGTCCATATATAAGGGCACCGTGTCGGGCGAGGGGATTTATCTGTTTGAGAGCGAGGACGAGGCGGTGGGGCGGGAAAAGGCGGTTAAGAATTTGGTGGAAAAGATTATGCAGAATTCGGTGCAGATGTGGTAGGCGCTGTAATAATATATCTGGATTGCTTCGCCACTTCGTTCCTCGCAACGTGTTTATCGCGGCGAAGCCAATGACTGTCATTGCGAGCGTAGCGAAGCAATCCAGAAATTACGGCTACCTGGCGACCGAGATGATAGCCGATACCTTTTCTTTCGCGCCGTCTTTTGTTGTGACCGTGCCCTTGACCGCGTAAGAACCGTTCGCCACCTGCCTGCCACCGGCGTCCGTTAGGTTCCACGAGCCTACGGCGCGTTTACCGCCGGATCCTTTGTCATTCAGGCTTATTGTTCTTACTAAGTTCCCCGACGCGTCGTATATTGAGAGTTTTCCGGTTTTGACGGTTCGGCCGGTTTTGAAAAATTTAACTTCGGCGGACGCCGGATTGGGGCCTGCCGTGAATACGCCGGAGATCACTGCCGCCGGCGCGACGGCGGTGATCTCCGCTGTCGGCTTGGCCGGGATTTCGCGGTTCGGCGAGGCTATAGCGTCCCCCGCCGGTTGAAATATCGCGATTAGATTTATGTTCGCGTTGACCAGATCCTTACGGGAAGCCTCCGTCATTTCATCGCTCCACCGTACAAACATGTAGCCTTCGTCGGCAACCGCCTTAACCCGGGAGGCATATCCGCCAGGGGCTACCCGAAGGGTGCACGCTTTGACGCTCTCGACGACGCTGCCGACCTGCAGCATACCGCCCTCCCCGGCGGCGTAGGTCGCGACAAACTTGACGGAGGTAGGCTCAAACTGCGCCGTGACCATAATGGCGGTCGTTTTAGCCGTATCCGTGCGAACGGCGCTCGTCACGCCGTCGCTCCACTTGACGAAGCGGTATTCGTCGTCGGGCACGGCCGTGACGGTAGGCCCGGCGCTGTCGAGCGCCACGTTTACGGTGACCGCCTTTGCGGGATCACCGTTCCCCGCTTTGAGTTTGCCGCCTTCGTCCGCCGAGTAGGCAAAGACGGTCTGCGGGGTTTCGGGCGGCGCCTCCTCTTGCTCAATGAAGTGCGCCATGACCTGTATGTCCGTCTCCTTGTAACTATCCGTACGCACGGCGGTACTAACGCCGTCGTTCCACCCGAAGAACGCGTACCCCTCTTTAGGCACGGCGGTCACCGCGGCGCTTTCCCCCGGCCCGATCGTTATGACATGCTCCTGCTTCACACCCGCGCCCGCAACTTCCAACCCGCCGTTGGGGCCTGCCGTGTATTTAACGGTGTACACCTTTACAAAAAGCGCCGTAAACGTAACATCCGCCGTCGGCACGGGGTCGGTACGCGTTTCGCTGGTATTGCCGTCCTCTACCCACTTAACGAAGCGGTAGCCGAAATTGGCCATGGCCTTGACGGTCGCGGAGGAGACAGACACAACGCTGCCGCCGTCGGCCGGTTCGGCTTTGTAGGTCGTCGTGTACTCAGCAGCGGGCGGATCGACCGGAGGATCGACCGGAGGATCGACCGGCGGATCGACCGGCGGAGTGGCAGGCGGATCGACCGGAGGGGTGACCGAAGGAGCGCTCTGGCCCGGGAACTTGTCGGCGCCTAGGAAATATATGTTGTCGACGGCGATGGCGCCGCTGCCGGCGACGTTGGTGGCCACCTGTATCTTAGCGAGGTTGCTAATGTTGAACGCGGGCGCGGGCGTTAACCAAGACGGGGTTTTTAACGCGGTAAAGGGTATGACGGCGGATTTCCACTCGCCGTTTGTGCCCGGCAGGTAGATGTAGAAATCCTTGCCCTCCGGCTTCAAGGCGCCGGCCTTGTCCACAACCTCTATCTTTACCTTTTCTATTCCGGCGGTCTTGTACTCCAGATATATGCCGGTGAAGGTACTCGCGTCAAAGGGCGTCTTCACCGCGCTGTCGCTGAGATTAACGCCGATACCGACAAAAATTTTGTCCGTTGCGCCGGCCGCCGTAAAACGGATGGATTTGCCGCTGCCCTGACGGCCGTCGGTACTATCTTTATTGATCTTTGAAGCATCGTTACAGTACGAATACGCATATTGGTCCAGCGCGTTTTTGGCGGTTGAAAAGTCGGTGAGCAGGACGCTGGGCGAGGACGCCCCGAACGTCGCGAACATGCACGAACTGCAGAGATCGTCGTCGGAGGGCGGCGGGGGCGGCGGGTCGACGGGGACGGAGGGCGCGGCAATGCTGCCTATCAGGGCGACGTCGTCAACGGCGAAAGTACCGCTTGCGGGGCTGGTGGTGCCGTTTGTGTTTGTGTTATCCGCCTTTTTGATGACCCACGATAGTCTGGTCACCTTAGCGGGGACGAAAGTATACGAGTTCCCGTAATAGGGCGCCTGAGTAAGCGCTCCGGCTTTTCCATCGGGCTGAGATACGGTACTCAAATCTTGGCCTACGGTTTTCGGAGGATCGACAGGTTTTATATTGAAACTGTATCTCTTCCACTTATCGGCGTCGCCGCTTGCGATCGTAATCGGCTTGCCGTACTTGTTCTTGTTATCGTTGCCTTTAGGAGCGTTTTCCTCCGTATGCACGTTGAAGTAGAACTTCAACCCGCCCGGCCCCTTAGCCCAAAATGTGATGGAATCGACTTTTTCAAATTCGCTGCCGTATCCGACGGCTTCATCGGCGGTGAAAGAAGTGCCCATAGCGATCTCCGGGTAAGTCCCGGCGCTGCCGAGACCGCTGAAGGTCAGAGCCGCCGCGTAAGCGCTTGAGTTAGCGCCGCCGGCGGAGGGCTTGAAATCGCCCTTCGGCGTTATGTTGATGTCGGTGGTGTACCCGCTCTGATACGTGTACCAATACTGCCCAAAGGCATTTTTACCGTCCCCGTCCTCCAAATCGTCCACAACAACCGCCGCGCCCGCCGGCAAACAAAGCGCCAGCGCCGCGACCGCTCCGGTCATAAACCGTTTACAAGTCTTGTTTAACATAGCAAGTTCCTTTTTTATAGTGATTAAATCAAATAGTTATCAACAATCCCGCATATATAATTATACCAACTTTCTCCGCCCCCCGCAACAAAATTCTAACCTTTATTTCCCCGGCGTTCCATAATATATATTTATGATTCCGCGTATGGTTGATTTTGATCTCGACTTAAAAAAAAGGATATTGCGTTATGATCGACATTCAGCGTTTAAGAGACGACCCCGACGGCGTGGCCGCGGCGGCGGCGCGTAAGAAAAGCCCGGTCGACGCCAAGGCCGTCTTGGAGCTTGACACCTCATGGCGCGAAGCGCTCGGGGAGGCTCAGCGCCTCGAAAGCCTGCGCAACAGCAACTCGCAGGAGATAGCGCGTATCAAAAAAGAGGGCGGCGACGCCTCCGGGCTAATGCAGGATATGAAGCGGGTCTCCGACTCCATCAAGGAGCAAAAAGAGCGGTGCGACGATCTGCTGCGCCGCCGCGACGAGCTAATGTCGCACATACCGAACACCGCGCACCCGTCCGTCCCGCAGGGCGGCGGCTCGCAGGACAACGTCACCGTCTCCGAGTGGGGCGAGGCGCCGGCCTTCGACTTTAAGCCCAAAGACCACATCGAGCTAGGCACGGCGCTGGGCATCATAGACTTCCCGCGCGGGGCCAAGATCACGGGAGCGGGCTTTCCGGTGCTCAAGGGGGCCGGGGCGCTGCTCGAACGCGCCCTCATATCGTTCTTCCTCGACACCCACACCCGGAAGCACGGCTACACGGAGATCTTCCCGCCGTTTCTCGTCAACCGGGAGAGCCTCTTCGGCGTCGGGCAGCTTCCCAAGTTCGGCGAGCAGATGTACCGAATCGGCGAGGACGAGCTTTACTGCATCCCCACCGCCGAGGTGCCCGTCACCAACCTGCACCGCGACGAGGTGATCCCGGCGGCGCAGCTGCCCATCCGCTACTGCGCCTACAGCGCCTGCTTCCGGCGAGAAGCGGGTTCCTACGGCAAGGACACAAAGGGGTACCTGCGGGTTCACCAGTTCAACAAGGTGGAGCTGGTCAAATTCGTGGAACCGGAAGGCTCCTACGACGAGCTTGAGTCGCTGCGCGCCGACGCCGAGGCGATCCTGCGGGAGCTAAAATTGAAGTACCGGGTGCTGCTGCTCTGCGACGGCGACCTGTCGTTCTCGGCGGCGAAGTGCTACGACCTGGAGGCTTGGGCGGGCGCGGAGGGCAAGTATTTAGAGGTCTCGTCGTGCAGTAATTTTGAAGACTTCCAGGCGCGCCGCGCCAATATCCGGTATCGTCCCAAAGGGGGCGACAGCAAGCCGCGTTTCGTGCACACGCTAAACGGCAGCGGACTCGCCACGGCTCGGATTATCGTGGCCATTCTGGAGAACTATCAGACGGCTAAAGGGACGGTCACGGTGCCGGAAGTACTTAGGCCTTACATGGGCGGGATGGAGGAGATTACGGCGGTATGTTCGACGTAAGCAAAAAAATCTTGTGGGTAGACGACGAAATCGAGTTCTTCCGCTCGCACGTCGTGTTCTTGGAGACACGCGGATACAGCGTCACCGTCGCCGCGAGCGGCGAAGAGGCCATAAAGCTTGTGGAGGAGAACCCATCCGCCTACGACCTCGTGCTGCTCGACAAGCAGATGCCCATCAAGAGCGGCAACGCCACGTTGGACGAGATAAAGGCCATAAGGCCCAATCTGCCGGTCGTGATGCTGACCGGATATCAGCACAGCGCCGAAATCGCGATGGGAAAACGCTACGAGGCCTACCTCACGAAACCCATAGACCCCGGCAAGCTGCTCATCGCCTGCCAGCAAATATTGGACGCCGGGCATGGGGCTTCCCGCAAACTCGCCGACAGGTACTTGCGCGGTTACACGGATATGTCGGCGCGCGCCGGCGGCGTTCTCGGCGTCTCCGATTGGATGGGGCTTTATCATTCGCTTGTCAAATGGGATATCGAGCTGGAGGGGATCACAAGCGACGCTGTGAGCCGGATGCACACGGGGCTAAAGTCCGATTGCGGCAAGAAGTTTTGCGATTACGTTGCCGAGAATTATACCGGCTGGGTGCGGGACGGGAGCAACCATCCGCCGATGCACGTCGACGTCATTAAGAGGGTCGTGGCGCCGGAACTCGCCCTTGGGCGCGGGGTGCTTATGATCGTGTTAAACGGAATGCGATTAGACCAATTTCTCTGTATGGAGCCGGAACTCAGGAGAAATTTTTCGGTGAGCGGGATGAAACTTATGTCGTTGCTCCCTACCATATCGAAATTCTGCGTTACGGCGCTCGCCTCCGGTTACTATCCCGACGAGGCGGCGGAGGCGGAGCCGGATGTTTTTGAGCCGGAGCAGACCGACCCTATCGTGATGAAGCGTTTGATGCGCCGCGGTCTTGAGCGCGCCGGGGCGGCGAAGGTGAAGACGCTCTACGCCTCCGCCGACGGGCCTAACGGCAGGCGGCACGTGCGGTCAGCGATAGACGCCATGCGAAAAGCGCAGACCTTCGGGGTGGTCGCCATTGACATAATAGAAAAAGTTCTCGGCGCCGAATCCGCCGCAAAGCATACGAAAACCGCCATCACAGACGAGGCGGAATTTCGCAGACGGGTGGAGCTGGAGTTTGCCGGTTCTACGGTACTCGGCGTGATGAAGGAGGTCTGCGGCGACGATTGCACGGTAATTCTGACCTCCGGCCACGGCCACGTCCTTTGCCGCCGCGCAAGCGAAGTGTACGAGACCGCGAATAAGCTCGGCCCTAACCTGCGGTGCTTCATAGGCGACAAGGCGTCGGTCGACGACCGCGAGGTGTTTCTGTTCGAGGACTTGTCGCACCTCAGGCTGCCGTCGACCGCGCGGGCAAAAGTGTGCATAATGGCGCGTGAGAATTTTTATCTGGCGCTGAACGAAAGCGTCGGCCTCCCGCCGAACGTCTTCCAAAGCGGCGGCATTTCGCCGGAAGAGATGGTCGTGCCGCTGTACATCTGCCGCCCGCTGGCGGGAATGGCGCGTTAACGGGAATTTTATAAATGACAAAGACGGTAAAGGTTCTGACCTCATCGACGGAAGAGACGCGGCGTTTGGGCGCAAAGATAGCCAAGACGGCCGTTCCCGGCGATGTCTTCTCGTTAAACGGCAATCTCGGCTGCGGCAAAACGGAGTTTGTGCGCGGATTTGTCGAGGCCCTGTCCGGCGGCGCGGACGTAAGCAGCCCTACATTCTCTATTGTCAACACGTATCCCTCTCCGAATTTTCCGATTCATCATTTTGATTTCTACAGGATAGAGGACGTTCGAGAATTTACGTCGATAGGCCTTGATGAGTATATATACGGCGACGGCGTATGCTTGATTGAGTGGGGAGAAATGTACCCGGAGGTTATGCCCGATACGGTAAAACGTATAAAATTCGCGGAGATTGACGAGAATACGCGGTCGATAGAGACATATTTTGAGTTTTGAAAACAGACGCCGCCCCGCCTTTTACGTTATATCATCCGCCGCCCGCCGTCCTTAACGGCTCCAATTCCGCAAGCACCGCGTTGAGTTCCGCCTCCAGCGTCTTGAGGCACTCCGGCGTCAGCAAATTTTTCCCGTTCGCAAGGCGCTGCTCCGCTTCGAGAGCGGCCGATTGCAGCGCCGTTTTGCCTATGGTGCCGGCGTTGCTCTTCAAGGTGTGCGCTATTCTATGCGCCTTCTGGATGTCGCAGTTGCATATCGCCTCATTGAACTCCGCGAAGATGTTTTGGTTGTCGTTTACGAAAATGCTGCGCATCTCCAACAGTATGTCGTCGCCGTAGGCTTGTTCGTCGTTCTTGTCACGCCGCTTGTCATGGGGCTTGACATACTTGAGCAGGCAATGCCACAGCTCCTGCGACGTGAAAGGTTTTCCTATGCAGTCGTGCATGTTGCTCCGCTTGTAGAGATCCTTGTCGCTCGACAAGACGTTCGCGGTCATTGCCACTATGGGGGTCTTCACATTCATGGCGGTCATTTGCTCCGAGGCCTCGAGTCCGTCCATGACCGGCATATTGATGTCCATGAAAATCAGGTCGAAGGGCTTTTCCCCCCGCTCCGCGCGCCCTTTGACAATGTCTATACCCGCTTTGCCGTTATCGGCAATCGTAATGTTCAAGCCGACCCGTTCCAAGTGTTTGCGTATGACCTCTTGGTTCATGTGGTTGTCTTCGCAAACCAAAACCTCCCCCTTGAGGTTGGGTCTCTCAATTTCGTCCGCGGCTGATTGCGGCTTGTCCTCCGCTCTCTCATAGGTGTCAACCGTGTCGAAGGTCAGATCGAAACTGAACTTGCTGCCTACGCCCCTGGTGCTTTCCACGCGCAGCGCCCCGCCCATGAGTTCCACCAGGCTTTTAACTATGGATAAGCCAAGCCCCGTGCCCCCGTATTTGCGAGTGGTGCTGTGGTCGGCCTGCGTGAACGGTTCCATCACCCTCTCTATCTCCTCGGCCGTCATGCCGATTCCAGAATCTTTCACCTCAAAGCGAAGCGTGATCGCGCCGACGGCCGTCGAAATTACCGTGCTCAATACCTTCACGACGCCGACGTTTGTGAACTTCACCGCGTTGGAGATGAGGTTGATGAATATTTGGCGCAGCCTTGTGGGATCGCCAACGAGCATCCTGCCGATGAAAGGCTCCGCGTAGAAATGGAGTTGCAGGGCCTTCTCCATGGCCATAGGCATGGTCGCCGAGCGGCAGAGGGCGAACACCTCGTGTATGTCGAAGGGGATGTTTTCGAGCGTTATCTTTCCCGCCTCTATCTTCGAGACGTCGAGTATGTCGTTGATTATCTGCAGAAGCCCGTTTGAATTCTCCATTACCTTGTGTATGTACCCCTTGGCTTCTTCCGATATCTCGCAGTCTAGCGCAAGCTCCGAGAAGCCTATGATGGCGTTCATGGGGGTCCGTATCTCGTGGCTCATGTTGGCGAGAAAGGCCGACTTGGCGCGGTTGGCGGTCTCCGCCGCCTCAAGCGCCACCTCCAGTTCCTTGCCGAGCTTTACTATCTCCGTTATGTTGTCGGTGGTGCCGGTAATGCCTACGACATTTCCGGCGGCGTCGCTGATGGGCACGGTATTGGAGAGGTAGGTGTTACCGTCCGTCTCGCTCATCCACTCGTGCGGGCCGTCGAGCAGAGATACCTGCTTTTGCGCGTCCAATACTATGTTTACGCGATAATCTACCAGCCGCGCGTGTTCTATGTTTTGACCCACGATGAGCGACTGGTCAATGCCGAGTTTTTTGAGGCTGCAGCCGTTGAACATCGTGACGATCCCCTTCGTGTCGATGCTCCAGATTATACCCTTGTAGTTGTTGGTGACCGCTTCCAATATCTCGTTTTGGTAGTGGAGCTTCGCGGTACGCTCATCTACGAGCGCCTCTAAGCGCCTCCCGGCGTCCAGCCTTCTCCTGAGCAGGACTAACATCAGGCCCACGACGCAAATCAGCAGCACGGAGATGCTTATAAGCAACGGCTGGCGCGACTGCACGATTTTTATGCGGTAGTCGTAGGTCTTGTGCAGCCACAGGTCGGTTATGCGCGAGAGGTCCATGAGGCCCTGCGCCTTGTCGATGACGGAGCACAGAACGCGCTCCTCCTTGTTGAAGCCTATGGCGGCCTCGGAGGCGTAGTCGAAGAGCACGTTTATCTTGTAACCCGGCCGCTCCATGTAGTTCGTCACCGCCAATACTTGATTTTGGCTCGACATCACAATGTCCACATCGCCGTGTTCCAGGGCGCCGAAAAGGTCGTTCGTGTTGCCGTACATGGCGATCTTGGGGTGATCCGGGAACCATCTTTTGAAGAGTTCCTCATAGACGGTGCCGGACTGCACGCCCACGCGCACGCCGACCACCTCGTTCATGTCTATGTCGCGGTAGTCGAGCCTCGAGACGAGCGCGTACCTATTGAGCAGCATCGGGATGTTCGGCCACAAGAACCGCCCGGCGCGGTCGCTCGTACGCACCAAGTCTGTAATCAACGAGACCTTACCGGACTCAAGCATCTTGAACAACTCGCTGAACTCGGTCTTTTCGTCGTTGGCAATGCGGAAGTTGAGGCCCGTGAGCGCCTCCGCCTCGCGCAGAATGTCGTGCGCTATACCCTGCCACTGCTTATCGTTCGGGTTGTAGAAAGAGAACGGGTAGTTGTCGTACTCGGCGGCGAACAGGATGGTCGGACGCCCAATGACGTACTCCCTCTCCTCGTCGGTGAGGAGTTGAAACAGCTTGTGCGCGTTGTAATCGCGCAGCCCTTGGTTGTAGAGAGCGACAAAACGGCTCCGTCCGCCGTTTTCTAAATATTTTTCCACGACGGAGATAACCGGCGCGAGTTCGCGGGTTTGCGTACAGAGCGCCGCCGGTTCGTATATCATCGGCAGGAAGACGCTCGACTTTATCCCGCCGTAGACGTCGAAGACCGCCTTAGCCGTGCTCTCCTCGAAAAAGGCGTCGATCTTCCCTTTTTTGAGCAGGTCGCGGGCATCGTCGTACTTGGTAACAAAAGAGACCTCAAACTTGTCCGGCGACAGCTCGCGCACCCGCTCGTAGGTGGTGGTGCCCTCAAGGAAACCGTAGCGGAGCGTGCGCCTCGCCGCGATCACCGCCAAAGGCTCGCTCTCTTCCAAACGAAAGTAAGCGGTGGCGCGGTTGGATATAGCGCTAGTCATGTAGTGGTGCATCTCTTTGCGCTTCTCGGAGGGCGTCAGGTCGCTGGAGAAATGTATACCGCCCGATTCCAGACCCGATATCAGGTCGCCCCACTCGAAAAGAGCCGCCCTGATATTCAGCCCGAAGAGCTTAGCCACGTATCCGCAGACGAGCGAGGCGAACCCGTGAACCTCCCCGTCGCCGCCGCGGAAAGCCTCCATGCTCTCGGAGATGCCGTAGACTAGAACGCTGTCCTTGTATTTGAGACGAAGCGCCTCTATGACCGCGATATCCTCGCCGGTTACGCCGGGGATCTCCTTGTAGTTGGAAACCACCGGCGTATCCAGGGCGTCGACGGCGTCATGCCGCCGCCCGGCCTCGGTATCGGCGAGGAGGAGGGCGAGCGCGGCGAGCGCGGTCAACGCGGCGGCGAGTTGTTTGACTGTTGCTGGCATCAGCGTAACCCTATCTTAAAAAAGTCCGGGTGCCTCTATATAATAATAACGTCTTTTCCGCTTTATTGCTCTATATTTCTTAAATATAAATAAATCGGGGGCTAAACCTTTAAAATCAAAGTCTTTAAAGTCTTTTAAAATCCAATTCTTTTTTAGACGGAAGGCTACGCCTTCCATAGATAAATCGGGGGCTAAACCCCCGATTTTCAGTCAAAGTCAAAGTCAAAACACTGGATTGCTTCGCTTCGCTCGCAATGACGGTCATTGCGAGGAGCGTAGCCACGAAGCAACTTGTTTATCTAGGCGAAGCCAACTTGTTTATCTCGCCGTAAGGCAATCCAGAAAGTCTTTTGACTTTGACTGAAAATGCGGGGTTTGGCTTCGCCGAGATAAACAAGTTAGCCCCGCATTTATCTATGAAGCCGAAGGCTTCGTCTTAAAAAGATTTAAAAGATTTTAAAAGAATTTGACTTTACACAGAAATTTGATTTATATTTATTGCATACCCACACAAAATAAAGCCGAACGGGTCAGGGAAAACGCCAAAGAGCTGGGGCGGAATTAGAGGCCTTTGAAAAAACACATAGATACGATATTTTCATAGAAGACATGCTGCACCTCTTCAGAAAAGATTTTACTTCGGAAAGCCTGATTATGATATTCAACACGCTGTGCTTATATCAGTTCAAAAGTTTTTTGAAAAAGGATGATGATAAGTAGAGCGGTTTTTAGCGTTTTTTAAGTTATCTCTTTTAAAATCAATGGGTTACGACGTTAAAAGTTGCTACGGTTTGTTGTTATTTTGTTTAAATACCCACATTTTACTTACATTACCGTATATCCCGCCGCTTCGCCGATAGCGGGCGTACGCTGGATTTACTGTTTAAAAAACTAAGCCACCTCATTGGCCGCGCCCCCCAAATATTATTTTCGTTTGGTCGTGGCGGATATTATATTATACTATACAGGCGCTACAAGGAAACATGGCCATACAAAAGGCGGAGCACGTGTCGAAAAACATTAAAGAGATTCTCGACAGCACATACAGTATAAGGCAAGAAATGACGCAACCGGACGTACCCAGTAGGATAATTCCTCTAATCGAGGACTTAATCAATAACTCTTTGGACGACGTTTGCGGGTTGCAACTCAGATGGGCCTTTGTACGCGCCGTCGATATGCTCTATTCCGAGGGTATAACGTTTACAATCGGCGCGATAGATTTTAGAAATCTGTCAGGCCTTAATAGTTACTTTGAACACAGCAGTCCGGGAAGCGGAGCACACGAACAGGCGAACAAGGTACTGCGTGAAATCACGGAAGAAGCGATCACGTACTACGCAAGGAAGCACAACGGAGAAGCGTACAGAATCGGCGGAGACGAGTTCTCCGTAATCTTCCCTGAAATGTCGGCAGACGAGGCTAAACTGATAATGGAGAGTATGCAAAAGAAAGCGGATGAAATAGTCAAAAAGTACGGACTTGAAAACGAACCGCACCCAAAGCACGACTACCTGGAGGCATTGACTACGGTTGCGCGGACTCTGCCCATTTCTCGAACAGAGAGGCTATTTTAAATGGAGCGGATAGCCATCTTTTTATATTAAAAAGGCGTTTTTTACAAGAGACGGTATCACGTCAGCCAAATCCTGAATTATGGATATGGGATAAACAGAACAAGCATTATTACCGAGAAAAAACGTAGTACCTTTACAGTTTTACTTAATAACCTTAACCGAATGGAGACGATTATGGGCAGAGAATTAGAATCCAGACTAGCCAAAGCCGGTATCTTGGGTATGAGTTTAGAGGAGATGTTAGATTTTTTCACTAAAAGCGGCGACACCTACGCTGTGGCGCAAATCGAGCAATTAATCGAAAATGACAAAAAGATTTACGGCGCGAAGCAACGCTCTAACGCACAATCTCCTGAGACGGTGGAATCTGTACATTAAACCGCCCGGCACATTGGAAAAGCTATGGGATGCTAGTTAAATAAATAAAAAAAACGCGCCGGAAACCCGGAACGCGTTAAAAAACTGCAAACAGCTGAAATATTATGGTATGATGAACCCAACGAGCTACCGGACTGCTCCGCATTGCGATGAGACTGTCCCAACTTTTGTGTAAACTTCCTGTCAGGGATTATATTAATAAATCCCCTAAAGGAGGTATTGTATGCCGCGTTACAAGTTAAATCCAGAAGAGCGAGCAGCCGAGAAGTCTCGTAAAGAGCAGTTGTTGACGTTACTCTCCACCCTGAACGTTAATAAAGTAGAGGATTTTCAGGGCCTTTACAAGGATATGGTCGGAGCCTTCCTGGAGAGCGGGTTAGAGGCGGAGTTAGAGGACGAGCTAGGCTACAGCAAGTACGATTACCGTACTAAAGAGACCGATAACCGCCGCAACGGCCACAGCAAGAAGAGCCTTACGACCACGGACGGGGAGCTGGAGATTAAGGTTCCGCGAGACCGTAACGGTGATTTTGAGCCTAAGCTGGTGAAGAAACACCAGACCAGCCTCACGGGGGAGATAGAGGAAAAGATCATCTCCTTGTACGCCAAAGGTATGACGGTGAGCGACATAGACCGCCAGATCCGAGAGATTTACGGCGTGGAATGTTCGGACAGCACGGTGAGCCGCGCCACGGATAAGATCGTTCCGATAGCAAAAGAGTGGCAGCAACGCCCTTTGGACAGCGTATATCCGGTAGTGTTCATGGACGCGATCCATTATCACGTCCGGTGCGAGGGGTTGTCGTTAAAAAGGCCGTTTACATCGCGATAGGCGTCAAAGACGACGGCCGTAAGGAAGTCTTAGGGATGTGGGTAGGCGAGAACGAGAGCGCGAAATTTTGGGCGTCCATACTGAACAACCTTAAAACCGCGGTGTTGAAGATATCCTGATCGCTTGCGTGGACGGCCTGACCGGCTTTCCTGCCGCGATATAGAGGCCGTATACCCCGAAACAGAGATACAGCGACGACAGTTTGCTGAAAATGCTCTACTTGGCGATGATGGACATCACCGCCAAATGGGTCGGCGTACGCAAAGACTGGCGCCAAATCAAGGCTCAACTTGAAATATTCTTCCCGGACAGGTTACCGGAATAACCCATTGACAAACGCTAAGAATGCGAGGGACGCCACAGGGGCGTCCTCGTGTAGGGGCACGTCCAATAACACCAAATAACCGCAACTACAAAAAATTGGAGACCCCTATTGACTGTCATTAATACTTATAGTATATTTATTATGGTTGATTGCCGGTGATACTAACTTGTTCTTTAACACCCTGATATTAGTTTACACAAATTTTGGGACATACCCCGATTATCATCCCAGCCACGCTTTTATAAATTCAGTGATTCTAATAAGCACTTCCTTATGTTTTTCGATGAATTGTTTATCTATCGGTATACGTACTTTGTTTCTTCCCGGCAATTTATATTGAATATTTTTTTCTTCTAAGAGTTTTACCAACTCATCACGTTGTTCCTCTTTCACACGAAACAGCAATGAAGACTTATTTCCACCGCTTTTCATTTTGCTAAGAAAAAAGCAAACATTAGCGCCAAACGCCGTCGGCCGCTGTGACGGATCCGAAGAAACAACGGCGATATAACTTACTTTATATCTCAAATCAATATCTTCAAATACGCGTTCTTTCGACATTAGCTCTTTCAGACTGTCGGCAGTTTCCACCGTACACTTGGATTTTCCTATCCACGTTTCGCGAGTAACATCCTCAGTTGGTGGATCGATATCGTCATCTTCTTCTTCATAAACATCCAACACCTTTGTAAAAGACAACGCTTGCTGACCTTGCACTTCAACCAATGAAACCTGTATCGCGATTATCGGAATATCTCTACTTAGCAAATGAATTACATTAAAGAAGCGGTTAGTAATCTCTTCGGCTACCAATACCGCGTAGTGCGCCCTATGCGGCCACTTGCGTCTTATGTTATCCCAATATTCTATCGTGCGTATGATATGAGATTCATCTGTCTTTCCTAACATAATCTCAACCTCATACATCGTGCTGTCTTCGGAATCTTTTAATAATATATCTAAACGCCCTCCTGACGACTGCTTTTTCTCACGTTCAACCAAAACAAGTTCTCCCAACCCCAAACAATCAGGGTTTTCACATATCCGGTCCTGAAGCCAGAGTTCATTTTTACCGGCTTTCCTTATTTCTAGACTGTTTACGAAACCGATCGTTTCCGACATAAAACCATCCTTGTAATTGTTTTGTTGATATTTAGTTTTTTATATGGGAGGAATCGCCTTCCTCCCCAACACGCGAAAACACAGCCTACATCTTCTCCACGCGTATCTTATACTTAATCTCAACTTCCTTTCCCTTGGGCACTGGCACGTCGAACCTGAACATATTCCCATCGATTATCTTGTACTCGTGCGATACCTCCTGTATTTCCCACATCCCCACAGCCTCTTCCTGTACGCGCACTGTTACGTCCTCCTCCTTGCGGTTGCGCAACGTAATCTTCCACTCAGTAACAGCGATCGACGGCGTCCTCTGCGTGAAGCTTACCTGCCTACGCTCCGCTACGATGTCGAAGGCCTCACCCGCCTTCAAGCGGATTTCCTCATCCTTAGGCGTGTGGGCTATGCGGTCTTCGCCGATGTACTGCCGGCTCCCTTTGACATCGGCGGTGTATATGCGGATAGTCCCCGCCGGCAATGGGATGCCCAACCCGTTATCTCTCGAGTTTTTGAACATCAAGTGAACGTCAACGGACATTTTCTCCACACCGATTACCGTCAAATTATGCAAAAAATAGTAGTTCCCCAACGTTGTATTGACGGTATATTGCTTTATTACATTGACACCATGCGCCTCAAGGAGGCTTATCTGCTTCGCTTGGTTTTGCTTTATGGTGACGGGGCGCCCCAAGTCGTATATGTGGTAATCGAACATCGCGCTCTCTGCGAAACCGTCGTCAGACTCATCGTCGTCGTCCCGCCTTCTCCTCGGCGCTTCGGCCGCCATTAGGTCTTGCCTATCGCGCCTCCGCGACATGCCGTTGATCTCCCCCGCCACGAGTTTTAATTTGACGTCCGCGTACTCCGCGCCGCTTTGATTGTTGACGGTGACCCAGCCGGAGAGCCCGCCCGCGGTCTTGCCATCGGCTACGAAAAGGACGTAGTCGGCGTTCCATTCCATTCCTTCCGTGAGGTAGGAGACCTCTATGTCGTAATCGCGCGCCGCCCTGCTGCGGTATATCCATGAAAGCGTCGGGCGGCTGATGAGGCTGCCGGGCAGTTTCGGGAGCACTTTTATACCCGGATGGCCTAAGTATATCTCGTCGCCTATCTTATATACTTCGTCAACCGTATATTC
>Ga0268262_10000745_pt1 | contig 42198 bp, 41 predicted proteins | sample TergutNc150P3_FD_190354 | JGI IMG/M metagenome (GOLD analysis project Ga0268262, IMG submission 190354) | Nasutitermes corniger P3 segment gut microbial community from laboratory colony in Florida, USA - Nc150 P3 (SPAdes) (version 2) | ecosystem: Host-associated > Arthropoda: Insects >...
CTTCACCCCTTTCAATCAGTATTTCAGGTTCGCTCTGCTTGCCTGCCATTACAGGCGCTGGAAGCTCTACAAAACACGCTTTCTCTTCCGTCCCTGTCTTTGTCCATTTCGCGAACGTCTGCGGGTTTAACCCGTTCGCCTTCGCGTACGCCCATGCGCTCTTCCCGCTCTGCCGCCATTCTTCCACCCACATCGTCTTTTCTTCTTCGCTGTACTGCATCTTTCCCTCCGAAATATTTATATTTTCGGAAGTTTATATCTTTCCCGGGCTACGCGCTAGATGCGGTTAATTTGACGGTTACAAATAAAAGAACAGCAGGTAGGGATCAAGATATTGCAGATGCTAATAAATTAGAAAAATTAATGAAAGTTAATAAAGATGAATTCATTAGTATAATTCAAAAATAATCAACCGGTAAACAGACAGATAATAAAGGTTGGGAATAAAAAAAAGCCCCGAAGCACATCATACAAACCCGGTTTGTAAGGCTACCGCAATGGCAGCAAGCGGTTCTTCGTGGAATTCCTACTTATAAGTTATAACAAAATGGCGATTTTGTCAAGTATTTAATAATCACAGTTTTTTCAATTTGCGGTGTTTAATAAACATAGGACAGGGGAAATAAAAATTTCACACTAAAGAACACAAAAGCTCCAAAGATCACAAATTGTATATAATTCATTCAATGATTAAATTCCCATTTACAACCTTTATTGTATCGCTGTTATACTTATCAATATTTCCCATATTAATAAAAGAAATACCATTTAATCTTCCGTATTGAGCAGTGCCATTATAATTATATAATGCCGCTGTAACTTTGTATTGCGCTGTGTTTTTTAATGTTGTTGACGCATTATCGCCATAGACAATACCGCCGCTCATTTGAACTGTCCCATTATCAATATATACGCCGCCACCAAATGTCAATGCATTATTACCAGAAATTGATCCACCATTCATTTTGAAAGTACCGTCAATATTTACGCCTCCGCCTTTTTCTGCGTTGTTTTCAGAAATAATTCCATTGTTAAATATGAAATTACAATCTTTTTGAACATACACACCACCGCCATAATTTGCATAATTACCTGATATTTTCCCACCACTCATAGAAAAATTATCAATTAAACAGCAGACTCCGCCTCCAAATTCATCAGCGGTATTATCAGATATTTCTCCGCCGTTCATAATAAAATTACCGCCATTAAGGACGCCGCCCCCTACTAAACTTGCGCTATTATTTTTGATTTTTCCGCCAATCAAAGTAAAGTTTCCTTCATTTGTTACTCCTGCTCCTCCCTCTGCCTTGTTACCGGAAATTTCTCCGCCATTCATTATAAAATTTCCATTTATTTCGATATTTACACCTGCCCCATACGAAGAAGAATATGTATTGCCAGTTATTTTTGAACCCTCATTCATAATTAATGTTCCGCCGTTTTTTATTTGAACAAGGGATTTATTATTGTTGTTTAAACCTTTTAGACTAACGTTATTATCCAATATAAGACTTATGCTGTTATTAATTGTAAATAAACTGCCATTAGATAAAAGACTTATAGTTCGTTCTGTTCCGGTACTGATTAGTTTTAATGAAATATTGGTTTTTCCGCTATAAGACAAATTTTGAGGCGCGATACTTTCATTTGCATTTATTTCAATGGTATATGAAACATTACTTATCGCGTTTGATTTTAACCAGTTTAATTTTGCAACTAAAGTATCACCATGTACTGTTGTTGAAACATTCCATTTAGCATATAATGTTATATCATCGGTTGGCACATAATCTGAATTGGCAGCATAAGTAATACCGGTACCGGTAGTATTTGTATTCCAACCGCCAAATTCATACCCTGTTTTTGATAGTCCGTTTCCACCTGATAATACAACACCTGCTCCTTTATTAACTACTTGAGATGCCGGAGCATTACCAGTACCGCCATTAACATTATAAATTACTGTGTAACCTTGCACGGCTATGCCTTGAAGAAAAATAATAACAGGATTTCTTGAAATATCATTTGTCGGTATTGTCAAAGTTGATTGACTTATACCCAAATTATTGGGTTTATATTCTATTTTAAATGATGTCGAACTTCCTACAGAGATATTTCCATTGGGATTACTTTTCTTAATAAAAGAAGCTTCACCATATGTTGTTATGCTAATATTTGCAACATCTATCGTTAAAAGTTCCGTACCTGTATTCTTTATTGTTATATCAAGGTTTTTTGAAAGGGTAAATGGTATTTCTCCCGCATTGATCGTATCATTTTGCGAAACGATTGAATCATCATAGAAAACAGAAGCTACAGGTTTTGATTGTACACCGGAACCTGTAATATTAAATGTAAAATCACCATCCTTATTATTAGAATTTATTGTTATTTTTGCCGTATATGTTTGTACCGCCTTTGGCTGAAAATTTATTTTAAATATCACCGTATTATTTGGGTCAATTTCCAGAGATAATGGCTGTACAACAAAAAATATACTATTTGCATCTTCGATTTTAACAGGGCTTGATCCGGTGAGAGTTAATTTTTCACCTCCAATATTCTTAATCGGGATTTCGATTTGTATAGAAGTATTTATTATCGCCTCACCTAAATTTATCGTATAATTATTTCCAATAATTGAACCGCCCCATTCTATGGCAATTCTTGGATATTGAAAAGTAATTCGAGATAAAGTTTCTTTATTATTTGTATTTAATAATTCTTCAACAAGCGTATTGTTATTTATTGTTACGACTACATCTTTTTCTGAAATTGTTATTGCTTCTCTCATTCTGCAGGCTATTCCAATGTCTTTTCTGATAAAAGTAATCTGTCCAGTATTATTTACATTATTTGCAGTAAGCTGTTTTACGGATTGTGTTGTGCGCGGCAGATCATTGGAACCCAGCGTTGAAAACAAAATACCTGAAAACTTAACATCAGTTAAATCAAACGAGGACTCATTTTTTATTGTCAGGCTTGGCAGGCTTGTATTGCTATCATTTGATTTGCCGTCATTTGAAAGCAGATCACATCCTGTTAAAACCAGCGCGAAAATTGCCGCTAACACAAAAAGTTTTTTCATTTCAATTTCCCCATAATTTTTCAAAATCCGCCGAGTGGACCAATATTACTCGAATTGGTTGTTTCAACAACAACCGTATTATCAGTAAATGTGAATACGGAATTATCGCCTGTATCTACTACTACAAGTTCCTGCGTCCGTAATTTTTTTCCCGTTATTTCAAAATAAATATAACCCGATCCTGCTGTAACTTCTTTAGTTGCCTTTGATCCCGGGTTTATGTAATATGTAGTTATATGATGACCATCTGATTTATCTTCTGTAAAATCATAACTTTGCCATTTGGCATTGCGTAAAGTCTTTCCCGATTCATTTTTTATGGTAAGTGTTGTTTTTACTTCTTCATTTTCACAAGCAAATAAGACCAAAATAAGTGTTATTGCCAATACATAAAAAATCTTCTTCATGGGGTACTCCATTAAATCACTCACAAGTTGCCAAGAGTTTTCGTTTCATTTGGATTAATTACATCTATAACAAGCGTATAATCATTAAAAACAAATTCTGTTTTTTCATTTTTCTCGACTATAATCAGTTCTTTGGTTCGGTAGGCGTTAGAATCTACTTTAAAAAAAATGTAACCGGATCCCTCTACAACATCTTTAGTTATATTTGTACCAGAAACAAATTGATAAGCAGGTCTTGTAAGCGTATATGTACCATTCTGTCCTGAGATTCTTGTTATTGACAATATTAAATTAGTTCCTGACAATGAAACTGTACCAACTGTTCCTTCAAATTGCATCCATAGGTCTTTGGTATTATCACTTACGCCATTACAAGTACCATTGTAGGATTTACTGGAATTAAATAATAATGTCCATGGCATAGTAAATTCACTGGATATTGTAAGTTCTATTTTGGTATCGCCGCTATTTCCTTTCCAAATACCGATAAGACCGGTCTCATTTCCGTTGCTTTCTTTAAAAGCAACATTATTCCAAAGCACATCTGTTATTGTTACAGCAGATTCATTCTTAATTTTCAATGTTGTACTAGTGGTAGTAGTAGTCGAATCCTCATTACCACAAGATGCCAAAACAAGCGCGAAAATTGCCATTAACGTAAAAAGTTTCTTCATTTTAATTTCTCCTTTATATCAAATAACAAATATAAAAAAAAATCTCTCATCCTCTTCCTTTGTTACATGTTACCTCTTATCTGTTTCTTCCCCCTACAAAGTAAAAGAACGGACTGCGCGGGAATAACATCCAGAAGTCTTTGAAATTGTGTCCTGACTTCCGTTGGTAAAATTTATTCGGTACGCAGAATAATAGGTGCCACTAATATTATTCGCTTCAATCGATGTCCAATAAGGATAATTCTCAAACCCTCCCAGTGCAGGACTGTTTTTATGAAGATTTAGATACATTGAATTCAACTCCGAAAGAGTAGGTAGATGCCAATTAATAAAACCGCCGCCGGTATAATTATTGGCCATACTCCTTGCTGAATCCCAGTCAGTATTGCTACCAAGATTTGTTTTTGTACATTCCTTAAATTCACTACCCACTGCATAAAAGATAATACCGCCCCCGGGACCGGTGTCACCGATTTTGTAACCACCGCTTCCACGTATCCTAAAGGCAAATTCTTCGTTATTCTCGCTGTTCGTTTTTATTACTACAGTGGCAGTTGAAGTAACTCCTGTCGCTGAAGGACTAAAGCGTATGGAAAAATTCGCCGTGCTTTCCGGAGTAACAATCGTAGAAGCAATAGGCTGGAAAGTAACGTTGAAACGGCCATCGCCGTTATCGTCAAGATTAACGCAGTTAGAATTTACCGTAACAAAAGATAAATTGGCCTCACCTGTGTTCTTTATGATAAAGGCAATTTCATTTGAACTGCCTACACTAACGGCTCCAAAATTAAATTCACCGTAAGGGGCAATAATAGTGCTGCTCTGTATTATAGTAATCTGCGGTCTCTTGATGTAGCCGGTTCCTTTGACATTTAAAGTAAAGGCTCCGCCTGCGTTATTCAAAATGGTTAAATAACCTGTATCTTCGCCTTCGATTGTGGGAACATATCTGACCATAAATTCGGCAGAACTTCCCGGTTGAATCGTTTTATTCATCGGCTGGGCAAGAACCACAAATGCAGGACTGGAAGACGTAACCGCCGGTGTTCCGGTCAATTCAAGATTAATATTACCGGTATTCTTTATATTAAATGTCAATGAGGAAGTGCTGTTCAAAAGTACTCTGCCAAAATTAATAGGAGACAATGCATTATTTGAAATGACTGTATTGTTTTGGCTTAATTCAAAAATAGGTTTGCTTAAAGCATTATAAATAGCGCTAAGAGTATCCATTTGGTCGGTTTTAATAACTCTAATAAAGGTATTAGATGTAATATTTTCTTCTTTTGTAGATCCCTCATCACAAGTAATGATTCCATTAGTTTTACACGGTATACGGTTATTATTAATACTTAAATCGAAATAAATTGGTTCAGGAACATCAATGCTTACATTCATAATTGCATGTGCCCCAATGTCAATATCGCCAAAATTAACCGAAGTGTACTTTACATTAAAAATTTCATAACTGGAGTGGTTGCTGATTTTTAATGATGTTGATTTTTGGGTGTTACTGCCGTCATTCCCATTACTCGTTGAATCCCCATCGCCGCACCCTGCTAAAACCAACGCAAAAATTGCCATTAATACAAAAAGTTTCTTCATTTTAATTTTCCCTACTTAAAAATGATTGTTTGTTCTCCCGTCTTTGTAACCGAGCTTCCGTTATATGTAAAACTGTAAATAAAACCATTCTTCGCGGTAAAATCGGGAATTGCGACTTCGTTAAATGTTGACACAACAAGGTAACTCTGTAACAATTCTCCTTCTACCGGAATATTTGACAGTTTATATACTCCGGTTTTTCCGGGAGCAATAGGATAAATGCCATTTCCCGCTTGTTGGAGTACTCTCCCAACATCCCTTACTTCAACAGGTAAATTATGGGCATTGAGTACTTTGATAAACGCCGACCGGAATTCAAGATTTGTGGGCTGGGGTATTTGTTTGGTATACGACTTATTCTCTTCTATAACAAAATTTATTTGCACATTAAAATCAAGACCGCTTGCAAATATATCACCACTGTCAGTATCAAAAGCGTCGTTTATCCGATACAAATATTCAATGGAAAATGTTGTACCAAAACCATGAGTATCGCTGATACGGACATCAATCTTTTTTGAAGCGCCTGCGGATAATTCCAGTAATACGGGACCGCTAAAGGAATCCCGATGTATTTTTATGTTGTAGCTTGACTCGTTAAAGAAAGTAACTTTCCCTGTTTTTATTACTTCTGGTTTATTTTTGTCATCGTCTTCAGACCCACCACAAGAAACAATCAAACATGATAAAAGCGCAAGTAAAAAAACAATTTTAAAGATATGTTTGTTCATGTATTTTTTCCCAATAAAACTCAGGCTGCCGTTTTTTCAGGCAACCTGAGTTATTCAAAATGTTAGTTGGAAACCAAAAGATCACCGGTATTCATCTTAGTTCCTGTTGACAACCATGCTTCATAACTTGCGGCAAGCGCCGGATCGGCACCGGCTTTTAGAGTCAATGCTACGGTATAAGAATATCCGTTTTGAATGACTACGCCGCTTGCGCTTGGGTCACTCTGAAACCTAACCTTAACAACAATCTGCCCTTGTGACATGGCAAGGTTAAGATCGAGTGAATCACCCGCTATTGCCCTGATTTCATAAGATTCCCGCGCGCCGCTGGTAATACCCGTATATCCGCTTTCAGGGGTTCTGATTGTATTGGCAACTCTAAAATTCGCGTTTAAACCGGCATTATTCCTGACCTGTATAGTCGCAAAAGGAAGATTTACTTCAGGAAATGCTATATTGACATTCGTTCCACCCATCGGAAAATAATACGGCGATACGTCTTCAGTCGGTTGTTTAGGCTGAATATCCAAAGCTGACAGGGTATCATTGGGAGTAAAAGTAACGATGGATTTTGTAACATTATTAAAGGCAACCCAAACCGGATACAAAGTTAATTCAGTACGGTTAGGTGATTGTATAACGCGCCTGACTTCCCCTTTTGTAAGATAAGCAACTTTTTCACCTTCAGGCGAATTTTTCCGAAGTTCAAGGCCATAATCCCTGCTCCTGTTATAAACCGTATACTGGTACGCGCCATCAGTTGTGGAGACAATATTAGTGATGAATTTTTTCCCTTCCCCGTATGTTACCATCGCCGTATGATCGATCCTTGACTGATCCTTGGCGGTATCAAATTCGGTCTGTTTAACCGCCCTTAATAACACATATCCGCCAACCTGATAATCAGATTTATCTGAAAAATTGACGGTATTTCTGGTTCCGGCCTTTACGCCTCCAACAATGTAATTTAGACTTATAGTCTCACCTGTAAATAAAAGCATGTCATATTGGGTATTGTTGACAACCTCAACAGTACCATTCCGATTATTCTTGAAAGAACCATCATAGTACTGTGCATAGTTTCCTCCCGTCCCCGGATCCTTCCCATCATCATCCTTACACCCCGCGAGGCTAAAAATTAACCCCACAATCAACATAAGTACCCACATTTTCAGCATTTTCTTCATTTTTTGCTCCTTAATAAAGTTTTTGCCCTAGACCACGTCAAGAGCCATTAAATAATATTATAGACCATTTATTGAACATTTTGTCAAGTATTTAAAATAGGCATTTTGAATAAAAAATGATAAAGATTTTAAAAAAGGACGTTTTTACGGATAAATAACCTGTAATTTTAGATAAACCTTACATAAGACAGATAAAATTAAAAAAACAAAAGACCGTATTTCGGTCTTTTGAGATCATCAATTTATTATGTACCTTATGAAAGAAAGTAAAATCGCACGGATATTTGCGGAAAACGTGGCTTATTACCGCAGAAAACAGGGAAATTCCCAGGGCGATTTAGCAATGGCAAGCGGCATAAGCAGAACTATGATAAGCCATTATGAAAGAGAAGGATCGATGCCCCCAGCCGACCGCTTGCAAGCTTTGGCGGATGCTTTAGGAATCCCGGTCTACAAACTGTTTATGGAACCTGAAAAAGAAAGGGGCCCTGAAACGGACATATCAAATATAGATCCCAGAAGCGTAAAAAAACTCCGTGATATTCTTTCCCTGCCCCCCGATGACCGCAATGATCTCTACCGTATATTGAATAAAATGATCAGAAAAAACCAGCTTGAAAAGTTAAATAAGCCATAATTTTAAATATCCCCCATTTCAAATATATTGACAATTTTGTTTTATATGGTGTATCCTTATGTATATCTTAATATTTTATAAGGGTGGGAAAATGATATTAGATGTAGATTTTGAGGTAAGCAAATACAAAAACAGTAAAGACAGAGACGAGCTCACAATGCTGATTAAAGAGTATAAAAAGCTTGCGATGCAGAATGCGTCGGATTTTAACATTGCCGGAAAATATAATTCAATCGCGTTTAAACTGCAGGAAATTTGCGACAAACTTCCGCCGCCAGTGCTAAAAAATCCACTCGCCAACAAAAAAAGCGTCGCTACAAAAACGGCCAACTTATCAAAAGAAGAGCAAGCCCGGATAGAAAGAGAATGGAAGCAAAAGGCTAAAAAAAGTAAAGAGTAAAGGTTCACTCAAAGAGGAATGAGTGGTTGTTGTCTGAAAACTATGCGTGGGCTTCACGATAAGATAACGGATAGAAACCTTAATTCCTCTTTGTGTTCTTCGTGTGAAAATCTTTAGAATTAATTCTTCCAGTTTACTTCATAAACCAGCGGAGTCTCTAAAACAAGCAAGTCCAATAACGGAATGTCAAATACCGCTTTTTTGCCGGAGAAGGTTCCGCCTTTTGCGCTTGTTACAACGCCTGGAAAATCAATGGAGACGCGAACTCTTGAAGCCGCGATTTCGTCGCTTATTCCTTTATTGTAAAAAGAGCTTACAATTTCCAGATATTCGGTCTTGGTCATTTTTTCGCCTGTAGCGGCAGGAGCCATGAGCGCGTTCAGGTAATCGGAAATATCTTTTGAAAAATATCCAAGTATCACCTGACTATTTTCGATATTGACGGAAAACACACACTTGCCGCTTGAAGCCCCCTGTTCAAAATTTATAAATTCTTTTCCTTTTACTTCGCTCAGAAAAAGATTCATTTTTGAAATTTTTATTTGTCCGTCAATCGCCGATTGAGAAGTATTTTTTAACGACACAGAATCGATTCCGGGCGACCCGGACATTGATTTCGATATGGCTTGCCCGTCCAGTATTTGAATGTTTTCCTGCCCGCCAACGGTAGCCTGCCCACCCATGGCGGCCTGTCCGCCTAAGGCGGCCATGGATTTAATTAACGCGGTCATTCTCTGTCCAAGGGACATATTGACAGTCATAACAGCCGAACCATTCGCCGAAATATTGCCGTCAATTTTGGCAGTACAGGAAAAAAACGTGAAAATTGCCGCAATTAGAGGCAAAATACCCGATTTTTTTATAAAAAAACTTTTCATTACTACTATAATACTATAGAATTAATAAAAAGTTACAGGTATAATCGTAAATAATGCAACTTTGATTTACGCTTATTGTCGAATTGTCATAGGGTATTTAATACTCGCAAAAAAAACTAAAATTTGGAGGATAAAATGTCTGTTCCGTACACTGAAAAACCCTGGGAATTTTTAAAAGAATACCGTGGAAAAGCCTTTTCCGGCGAATGGCCTACTTTGCCTGAAATGTTTAAAATTACCGTTTCTCGTTTTCCGCATCGAGCTTGCTTTACCATTTATGAGCCTAACAGAATCAGCCTTGATTACACGGAAGCGCTCAAGGTGATAGAAGCCGTCGCCCGCTGGCTGCATAACAACGGAATTCGCCGCGGCGACAGAGTTGTCGTAACGGGAAAAAACGCGCCTGAATGGACAATCGCGTATCTTGCCATCCTTTTCGCGGGCGGCGTAGTTGTTCCAATAGATTATCAGCTTAAGAATGAAGAAATCGATCTGCTGATAAAAGCTTCCGGCGCGCGTATGATTTTTGTTGATGAAGAAAAACATGATTATTACGCGTCAAAAGAATCCAAACTTGAAAAAGTTCTTTCACTTAAAAAAGGACTGGGAACGTACATTTATGATTTAGACGGACCGCAGACAGAAATTGAACAGGCAGTAGAGGCCGATACCGCGGCGGTGCTTTTTACGTCGGGAACAATGGGAATCCCCAAGGGAGTAATACTGACGCACAGGAACCTCGTCTCGGATTGCTATCTTGCTCAGGGAACGCCTCTTATAGTTTTACATACCGATATATTTTACGCGATACTGCCAATTCATCATTCATATACAATGCTTGCCGTATTTATAGAAACAATTTCAACGGGAGCCGAAGTTGTTTTTGGAAAACGAATGGTAACAACGCAAATTTTAAAAGACCTTAAAGAAGCGAAGATCACCATGCTGTTAGGCGTACCCATGCTTTTTAATAAAGTTCTTTCGGGAATACTGCGCGGATTAAAAGCCAAAGGACCGATTGTTTACGGGCTTATATCATTTTTAATGGGTATTTCCGGCATTATAAAAAAAGTTTTTAAAGTGAATCCCGGCAAGAAAATGTTCGGGTTCGTTCTGGACAAGGCAAGCCTTACGTCGGTACGCATTTGTATCTGCGGCGGCGGTCCGCTTGCGCCAAGCGTTTTCAGAAAATACAACCAGCTTGGCATCGACTTTGTTCAAGGCTACGGTCTTACCGAGACTTCTCCTATTATCACAATTAACCCAATTGAAGCGTACAAAGAAACCAGCGTAGGCCGCCCATGTCCGGGTGTAGACATGAAAATTCTGAATCCCGACGATCGCGGAATCGGCGAAGTAATTGTCAAGGGCCCGATGGTAATGCAGGGGTATTATCAATTGCCGGAAGAAACAGCCGCGGCCTTTACCAGCGACGGTTATCTTAAAACAGGCGATTTGGGTTATATGGACAGCGAAAACTATTTGTACCTGACAGGGCGCGCGAAAAACATGATCGTGACGGAAGGCGGCAAGAACGTATATCCCGAAGAAATTGAAAATGAGTTCCAGCTTTATGAAGAAATCGATCAAATCCTAATCCGCGGATATATTCAGGATAAAAAAATGAAAAGCGAAACCATCGAAGCGCTTGTGTATCCCAATCCCGAATACAAAGGTCCAAACGGAACAATTCCCGACGCGGCGCAGATGAAGAGCAGAATCGACGAGATTATTACTGAAGTCAACCAAAGATTACAACCCTATCAAAAAATAGACAGAGTTGTAATTCTTGATAAGCCGATGGAGATGACTACCACCAAGAAAATTAAGCGGGGGGAGTTGAATACTTAGGCTATTAATTCTGAAGAATTCACACCAAGATCACAAAGAGGGGGATCAATAGTTGTCCGAAAATTATAAGTGCGCTTCACTCGGACAGAAACCGCTTCTTCCCTCTTCTTTGTGTTCTTTGTTCCTTAGTGATCTTTGTGTGAAATCTTATGTAGTAGTATAGCTTTTTTGCTTTTATTGAATTGTAAACCCAAGCCGGAAATATCTTCAGCTTTTTTTATAAAGCTTCCCTAATAATGTAATGAGGGCGTTGTTTGATTTCCGCATATATTTTTGCTATGTACTGTCCTAAAACACCGGTTGTGAAAAGTTGAATCCCCGAACAAAAAAGGATGATACATATTGTTGACGCCCATCCGTCTACAGGGTCGCCCCACACTATTTTACGAATAACTATAAAAATTATAAATGAAAGCGCCGCTAGAAATAACAGAATTCCCAATACAGAAGCTATGGCAAGCGGTTTTGATGAAAAGGCAATTATGCCGTCAAGAGAATACAGAAACAGTTTCCAGAAAGACCATTTTGTTTTACCGGCCGTTCGTTCAATATTTTCATATTCAAACAATTTTGTTTTAAAACCAATCCACGGAAAAATACCTTTTGAAAACCTATTCCGTTCCGGTAACGTCAAAAGCGCCTTTAAATACTTTCTGTTCATCAAGCGAAAATCTCGTACGCCATCCATTATTTCTATGTCAGTTATTTTTTTCATTAATGCGTAAAAACGACGCGCTAAGAAAGAACGGATAAGCGGCTCTCCTATACGGTTTATCCTCCGGGCTACGGCGCAATCATATTCTCCCGAAACAACGCTTTCCAGCATTTTAGGGACAAGCGACGGAGGATCTTGTCCATCCACATCCATTATTACAATATATTTTCCCTGTGCGGTCTGTAATCCGGCAAGTATAGCCGCTTCTTTGCCAAAGTTACGCGAAAATGAAATATAATGTATATCTTTATTCCGATTTACAAGCTGCCGTAAAATTTTTAAAGTATTATCTTTTGAGCCGTCATCTACAAAAATTATCTCAAATTGTTCATTTATTGACGTACATATTTTTACGGTCTCGTCATAAAATAACGGAATAGCCGCTTCTTCATTAAAACAGGGAACAACAAAAGATAAATATATTTTATCTTCCATTTACTCCTTTCCCCTCGCCGCCGCGCTCTGCGCGTGAGCTTCCAATCCTTCGACGCGGGCAAGCACTTCCGCGGCGTTACGCGCTTTTTCAAAGCCTTCACCGGAGGCGCAGCGCAGTGTTGTAACTGTTTTTAAAAAGTGGCGCACGGACAGGCCGCCTGTAAAACGGGCGCTTGTTTTTGTAGGCAGGGTATGGTTAATTCCTGCGGAATAATCGCCTAGAACTTCCGCGCTATGCGCGCCTATAAACAGCGAACCATAATTTTTCAGCATGGGAATCCATTTGTCCGCCTCTATAGTTTGGAGTTCAAGATGTTCAGGCGCGATTGTATTGGCTATTCTGATCGCCTCTTCCTTTGTTTCATAGACTATAATAAGGCCGCCTGCGGCTAAAGAAGCGCGGGCTGTTTTTTCCGTTGGCAGCGTTTTCAGCCTCCTCTCGACAGCCTCGGCAATTTTTTCGGCAAGTTCTTTGTTTGGAACCAATGCTCTTGCGCGCGCGTCAGGGTCATGTTCCGCCTGCCCCAGCATATCAGCCGCGGCAAGATCGGCCGTTTTTTCAATATCGCCGTTATTTGTCGGTCCGTCCGCGATGATAAGCACGTCAGTGGGGCCGGCGATAAAATCAATCCCTGTTTCGCCGAACAGGAGCCGCTTGGCTGTTGCGACATATTTATTGCCGGGACCGGCGATAACGTCAACACGGGGGACTGATTCAGTGCCAAGAGCGAGAGCGGCGATTGCCTGCGCGCCGCCTATGGAGAATATACGAACATTGTTGTTATGCGTAATTTCAGACGCTATAGCGGCGGCGGCAAGTATTTTTTTATCTGGAAGACCGTCTTGGGTCGGCGGAGAGGAAAGAATCACTTCTTCCACGCCGGCGCAAAAGGCGGGGATCATGCACATGAGGACCGAGGAAAAAAGAGGGAAACGTCCGCCGGGAATATAAATTGCCGCTTTTTGAACAGGGATTATACGCTGGCCTGTAATAAGGCCCGGTTCCATTTCAAATTCAAAATCGGCGAATTGTTCCCTCTGTTTGTCAGAAAAGCGCTTTATGTGAAGAGCGGAAAGTTCCATCGCGTCCGTAAGAGCGCGGTTACTTTCACGTAACAGATTAAGAGCGCGTTTTGCTTCCGCAAGCGGTACTTCAAGCCGCTGCGGGGAAGATTTGTCAAACATGGAAGCAAATTTTCTGACGGCCGCGTCTCCGTTAGAGCGTACTTTCGTTATTATGTTTTTGACAGTTTTTTCAGTCTTTGTATCATCAGAGCGTTTTGTTTCATTTTTCCAATACGAATCAAAATCACCGCTTTGAATTATCTTCACGCTTCTCTCCTGATAATTTTCTCGCATATGTCAAGGAACGTATCCATGTCTTTGTCTGTTCCCATAGTGACCCGCAGATAATCTTTTATTTTTTCTTTATTAAAATGCCTTACAAGGATGCCCTTCTCACGTAACGCGGCGAAGAAATCCGCTCCTTTTATTCGCGGCGGTTTTATAAAAAGAAAATTCGACTCCGACGGCAGAACGTTAAACTCAAGACCGCGCAGAGAATTCGCCGCTCGTTCCCTTGTGGCGGCGACACGGCTGTTTATATCATCGTAATACGCGACGTCTCTAACCGCCGCAGCCGCTCCCGCAAGAGCAATTCTGTCCATAGTGTAAGAATTAAATGAATCGCGTATTCGGCAAAGGGCCTCTATCAATTTTTCATTACCGATGGCAAAACCCACCCTTAATCCCGCAAGAGACGCTGATTTTGAAAGCGTATGCACCGTCAACAGATTAGGGTTATTGTTAATATGCGGAACAGCGGATAAAGAGCCAAGTTTTGCTCTTTGCTCACTGCTCATTGCTCCTTGCTCATTGCTCACTGCTCTTTTTGCGCCGCTAAAGGCGATATAAGCCTCATCTACAATAAAAACTTTTCCTGCCTCGGCAAGATATTCAGCAAGAGATAAAATTTCTTTTAACGGCAGAGCGATTCCCGTCGGAGCGTTTGGATTTGGCAGGATAACGCCGCCGGATTTGATTTTATATTCACCGGTATTAATTGTAAAATCATCGCGTAACGGCATTAATTTGTACGGTATATCCCAAAGATTGGCATAGACGGGGTAAAAACTGTACGTAATGTCAGGGAACAGTATCGGTTGTATTTTTTCACTTGCTCCGGTAACGCCCTCTTTGGCGGATTCAAAAAACGCGCCGAAAGCGAACGCCAAGATTTCATCTGAACCGTTGCCTGCAAAAACCTGTTCTATTTTTACGCCGTAACGAGCGGCCGCCGCTTCACGAAATTCCGTACATTCAGGATCGGGGTATAGGCGCAAGCTTTCATTCGCCGCTTTTTGAATAGCTTCGATAACCTTCGGCGAAGGCGGATAGGGATTTTCGTTTGTGTTAAGTTTAATGAATCTCCTGTCCTTAGGCTGTTCGCCAGGCACATACGGAGAAAGATTTTTTATGCGGGTATTCCAATATTCGCCCATAAAACCTACTTTTTGTGCCTTCGGTCAAGCTCGTCAAGAATTTCCTGAATACTCACTCCCGCTTTTGTCATCAGCACGGTTGTAAAATACAGAAGGTCGGCAGCCTCCCAAATAATTTCTTCGCTTGTCTTTGCCTCGCACAATTCTTTCGCCTCTTCCATAATTTTTTCGCGCACAAGCTCATCGTCAAGAGTGGCGGTATATGAACCGGGCGCGGGGTTGCGAAAACGATCCTGTATTATGTTCTGCAAAAACTGTAATGTATAGTCCCTGTTATTTATAAAACACGACCACGCGCCCGTATGGCATACGGAGCCTTCAGGAGCCGCTATGGCGAGAATGGCGTCCTTATCGCAGTCGGTTCTTAATCTGATTAGTTTTAACACATTGCCGGAATTCTCGCCTTTCATCCAGAGTTTGTTTCTTGTACGGCTGTGGAAACAGACATTGCCGCGCTTGAATGTTTCAGCTAACGCTTCTTTATCGGTAAAACCTGTCATTAATACCTGGCCATCGGGAGCTTGAACGATAATCGGGAGCAGGGAATACGGAGCAGGAAATTGAATTTCTCCTTTTTTCCAGTTAAGTGAAACTGTAAATGCGTCGGCAAGATTTATTTTTCCTGTGTATAAGGCCATGCCAAGCTGCACATCACAGCCAAGGGCCGCGATTTCTTCAACTTCGGCCAATGTCGAAACGCCGCCCGCCGCGGTAATCTGGCAGGAAACAGCTTCGCGTAATTTGCGCGCGGGAGCAAGGTCGATGCCCGTCATAGTGCCTTCGCGTTCTACGCAGGTAAACAAAAGCTCGCCCGCGAAGGGCTCAACCAATTTTGCAGCTTCAATAAGATCGAGGCCTGTGGGGGTTTTCCAGCCGTCCACGACAATTTCTCCGGCGCGGGCGTCAACTGCGACGATTAGGCGATGCCGGCCTATTTTCTTCGACATAGTTTCAAGAAAGGGGATATTTACAGCAAACTCTCCGCCCGCGATACCCGCCCCTTTTTTTGCCGGATCTCGAAAAGCGCAGGAGCCGACGATTATTTTTCGCGCTCCAAGACTGATCAATTCCTGCGCCTGCACAGTCGTTTTGACGCCGCCGCCTACCCTGCATTCGGCTTTTCTGAGAATAGGTTTTATCATTTCAAGGTTGGAACCTTTCCCCATCGCCGCGTCAAGGTCTATGACCGCGACTTCGCCGTAGCGGTCGAATTCTTCCGCCAATTCAAGATGATTGTCCCTCTGTAGTACAAGTTCCGCGCCCTGTTTTAACTGAACGACTTTGCCGTTTTGTATGTCTATCGAAGCTATTACCATAACCTATTATATTGTAAAAACCGGGGAAGAATCAATCTATACCCAAAGACCTCACACTAAGATCAAGAGGGGAACCTTCGACTTTCAGTCTCGGTTGAGGTTCACGAAGGAACAAAGAACACAAAGAAAAATCAGGGGGATATAAAATATTTTTGCGTCTCATTCGTCTGCCAAGATAGAGGAGAATCAATATGAAAAGAAATTTTAAATGGATATTTGCCGGAATAGTAGCCATTCCGGTGATGGCCGCTTTATTTGGCGCGGTTGTAATGCTGTTGTGGAACGCGCTTATACCGCAACTTTTCGCCCTGCCTACATTAAATTATTGGCAGGCGGTCGGACTTATCATTCTGACGCATCTATTGTTTGGAAACATAGGCGGCCATCATGGCGGACGCAGGGGAAGAGGAGACGGACATCTGTTTAATAACGGGAACAAGCTTCGTGAAAAATGGATGAATATGAGCGAGGATGAGCGCAAAGAATTTATGGAAAAGGAAAAAGATTTTTTTAAGTTTCATAAACGTTTCTCGCGCTTTAACGGTTCCTTAGGCGATGAGGAAAAACAGGATGATAAGTCCGGTGTAAAAAAGGATGAAAGCGGTGAGTAATTCTGTCATTACCGTACAAAATCTGATAAAGCGGTACAAGGGCGCGGAAAAACCGGCGGTTGACGACATCAGTTTTTCCGTCGGGAAAGGAGAGTTCTTTGCGTTTCTCGGCGCAAACGGCGCGGGAAAAACAACGACCATTTCTATTCTGACAACGACGCTTTCCAAGACTTCAGGGCAGGTAAAAATCGCCGGTTTCGATGTCGAGAAAGAGGCGCGGAAGGTGAGGGAGAAGATTGGCATTATTTTTCAACAGCCAAGCCTTGACCCGCAGTTGACGGCGGAGCAGAATATCCGCTTTCACGCATGCCTTTACGGAATGTGCGGATACCGCCCCGCGTTTCACCTAATGCCATCCGCATACCGCAAACGGGTAATGGAGCTTGCCGAGATTGTCGGAATACAGGACGTTCTTTTTAAACCCATCAAAAAACTTTCAGGCGGCATGCAGAGAAAACTGGAAATTATCCGCAGCCTTATCCATACGCCGGACGTGCTTTTCCTTGATGAGCCGACTCAAGGGCTGGACGCGGTAAGCAGACGCGGTCTTTGGGAATACATTAATGAAACGCGCAACCGTTACGGGACAACGGTATTTCTCACTACTCATTACATTGATGAAGCAGAGAACGTGGATACCGTATGCCTTATCAATAACGGAAAAATTGCATCTTGCTGTCCGCCGCAGGAATTGAAACGAAGTTTGCTCCGGCATGAACTTATTCTGGACGCTGACGACAGAACGGTATTGACAAATGAACTGTCTTCTCTTGGACTTCAATTTTCATTGAACGGGCGCGTTATTGTTCCTTATAAAGATTCCGCGCAGGAAATTATTTCGAGGATTAAGACAAAATTGACTGTATTGAAAATACACGAACCTTCGCTTGAAGACGCGTATATTGAGTTTTTAACCAAACAAAAGGGGAATCATGTATGAGCGAACTTGTTTTAGCGCAAAAAAAATCGCGGTTGTTTAGGGAGTTAAACACTGTTTTAACCGTTATGTCCCGTGAAATAACGATATTTTTCAGGTCGCCGGCTACCGCGATTATTAGTATCGCGATGCCCATTATTTTAATGGGAATGATCGGCGGCAATTTAATGCAAAATATGGCGGGCGGACTTGGTTTTCAGTTCGGACAATTTATGCTGGTGGGAATGTTAGTCAACATGCTGTTCATGGTTACAACAATGGGCATGACCTCGCTCATTGATGATCACGACATCGACTTTAATCAGGAAATGCTTGTCTCGCCCGTATCACGTTATTCGATTGTGATTGGTAAAATACTCGGCTCGGGTTTCGCCGCAATTATAAGCATAGCGGGAACTCTGATCGTCTCTCTTGCGATGGGCATCACTCTGCCCGCCTTCAAACTACTCCAAATTCTTGCCTTGTCGCCGCTGATGTGTTTATCAGGCGGCGCGTTGGCGATGATTATCATAGGGCTAATTAAAAACAAAAGGGCGGCGAATCTTGCGGTAATGCTCATTGTCATGCCGCAAATGTTTTTGTCAGGCGCAATTATCCCAATCAACAATTCATCGGGCGTTCTGCTGATTTTAAACCGTATTATGCCCATGACATACTGTTTAGATCTTGTGCGCGCAGTTGTTTACAGAGGCAATCCGGAGTATGATAGCGTAGTTATGTTTAATCCATTAGTCAATTTTATGGCTATTCTTCTGTTGACAATAGTATGCCTTGTACTTGGCACATATTTCTTCGCGCGGAGCGAAAAAGACAGGTAACCTTAATGGCGAAAAATTCCGCTGCACAAATATTTAAATCTTATCAGAAGCGGCTGCTAAACTTTATCCGCGGCCGCGTAAACCATATTGAAGACGCGGAAGATATTTTACAGGACGTATTCTATCAATTTAGCCGCATAAACAATTTAATTAACCCGATAGAAAATATTTCCGCATGGCTCTACCACGCGGCCCGCAACAAAATAATTGATCATTATAAAAAGAAAAAAGACGAGTCTTTACCCGCGTTATACGATGAAGACGACGATGAGTATATTTTTGACGAGATAGCGGACATTATCTACGGCAAGGAAACTACCCCGGAAACAGAAATGCTGCGCTCGCTGGTTTTTGAAGAAATACAGACAGCCCTATCTGATCTGCCAAAAGAACAGCGCGAAGTTTTTGAAATGACTGAATTGCTTGATTTTTCAGTAAAAGAAACAGCGGAAAAAACCAACGCGCCAATTAACACCGTTCTTTCACGCAAACATTACGCGGTAAAATTTTTGCGAAAAAGACTTGAAGAATTGTACATTGACGTTATGGGAATTTAATGTAAGAATTTAACGCAAGAACTTCGCACAAGAACTTCACACAAAGATCACAAAGGTACAAAGATCACAAAGAAATCATGGTGTTTTTGTCCGTTATATTATCATTAATCCACATATATGGCCTTCGGACATAAACCTTTTTTCCTCTTTTGTGATCTTTGTGAAAAATATTACGTAGTGTCTTATTGAATAATTCCTGTCAATCTGATATAATAAACGCTTAGTAAGGAGAGAAGATGTTATGAAAAAGAGTATTTTTATTCTATTGGCGGTTATTCTTACAACCGGTATCGTGTTTTTTACGTCATGCGGCAAAAAGGATGCCGGGACGCTCATATGCGGAGTAACGGAATATGAGCCAATGAACTTTAGGGATGAAAGGGGTAATTGGACGGGTTTTGACACTGAACTTGCCCTGCTTGTCGGAGAAAGGCTTGGCATGAAGGTGACGTTTCAGGAAATAGACTGGGGCAATAAATATCAGGAGCTTCAAGCGGGCACTATAAACGCCATCTGGAACGGATTTACAGCTAACGCTTCCGAAGACGGCGTGCCAAGAAGAAATATGGTTGATTTCAGCTACAGTTATATGTACAATCAGCAGAGCATTATCATCAAAACCGAAAGACTGGATGAATTCAGGAATATGGATTCTTTAATCGGCAAGAAAGCCGCTTGTGAAAGCGGATCTGCCGGAGAATCATTTGCAAAGGATTATCTTGAAGATGAAAACCTTATTATCAGCACACCCGCGCAAATTAACACGTTCCTTGAAGTCAAATCAGGATCTGTTGATTTTGCGATTGTTGACATCCTTTTAGCGCAGAGGCTCGCGGGTTCGGGCGATTATTCAGACTTGACTATCGCAAACATTACCCTTGATCACGAAGTTTATGCCGTCGGTTTTAAAAAGGGAAGCCCTCTGACCCATAGAGTTAACAGAGCGCTCAAAGAGTTATACGACGAGGGAAAATTAATGGAACTTGCAAAGAAATACAGGCTTGAAAACTCTCTGGTGCTTGATACCAAATTTAAGGGATAATTCCCTTATATGGATTTTTCGGCGGTAACATTAAGGCTTTTAAGCGGGTTTCAAACCACATTCCTGATTTTTTCGCTGACCTTGTTATTCGCCCTTCCGCTCGGCCTGATTATTTCATTCGGTTCAATGTCAAAAATCAGGCCGCTCAAATTTATTGTCAGAATATTTGTCTGGTGCATCAGGGGCGTGCCCTTGATGCTTCAGATATTTATAGTATTTTATGTTCCCGGGTTTGTCTTCGGCGCCCCTATTTCTTCAAGGATTAACGCAGCCATTATCGCATTTTCAATTAACTACGCGTGTTATTTCAGCGAAATATTCCGGGGCGGCATCGAAAGTATTTCCGCAAGCCAATACGAAGCGGGACAAGTTTTGGGAATGACAAAAGCGCAGATTTTTTTCCGCGTCGTACTGCTTCAGGTTATTAAGCGCATAACGGCCCCGATGTCAAACGAAATTATTACGCTGGTGAAGGACACCGCTCTTGCGCGCGTAATCATGGTAGTTGAAATAATCAGGGTAGCGGAAACATTTGCCGCGACCAGGGCCATTATTTGGCCGTTGTTTTATACGGGCGCTTTTTATTTGTTGTTTGTCGGTATCCTGACATTACTGTTTGGATACATTGAACAAAAATTAAGTTATTTTAGAGCGTAAGAAAATGGCTATTCTTGAAGCGCATAACATCGCCAAACGTTTTGGCTCTTCCGAAGTTTTGAATAACATCAGTTTTTCGCTTGAAGAGGGCGAAGTTTTAGCCATTATCGGCTCTTCAGGCAGCGGAAAAACCACGCTTTTGCGCTGTTTGAATTTTTTGGAAATAGTCGACTTTGGCCGCATCATAGTGCGCGGAGAAACACTGATAGACTGCAAAGGCCATTCTCATTGGAACGAGTCCGACATAAGGCAAAAACGGCGGCATTTCGGACTTGTATTTCAGGCGTTCAATTTGTTTCCCCAATACACGGCGTTTGAAAATATAACGCTTGCCCGAGAGCTTGAGGCAAGAAAAAGAGAAGATTACAAAAAAAACAAGAAAACCATTATCGAAGAAATACGCAAAGAGGGCGCGATTCTACTTGAACAAATGGGTTTGTCCGCAAAACGCGATTTATATCCCCACCAATTATCGGGCGGGCAACAGCAGCGCGTCGCCATCGCAAGGGCGTTGGCTTTAAAACCCGATATTTTATGTTTTGACGAGCCGACATCAGCCCTTGATCCCGAATTAACAGGAGAAGTGTTAAAAGTAATCCGCAGTCTTGCCGAGAAAAATACGACGATGATTATTGTTACCCATGAGATGCAATTTGCGCGTCAGGTCGCGGATACCGTTCTTTTTATGGACGAGGGCGTTATTGTTGAATACGGACGGCCTGAACTTCTTGATAATCCTTCAAGTGAGAGGTTGAAAAGGTTTCTTGAGAGGTATTCATAGTTAATTTTTACTATGGAGTACACGAACCAACACTAACAGCGACAAAATTTCAATTGTCAATTTACCAGACAGTGTCTGGCAAATTTGGTTTTTATCTATTTGATAATTGATTCAAATTTTGTCGTTTTTTGTCCCGTTTTCGTTTTTGCTTTGCCATTTTATATGTCGATTTTTGTAAAATTTATGTTATAGTGAAACTATGAATTTATTTGAAGCCATCCCAGGAAATTTTTTCTCCATATTGTCATCCAAAAACAAAGAAATTTATACAGACGCGCTGATGCTGCTTCACCGCTTGTTTCAGAATGAACTAAATATAGAAACAAGTGACTTTATCTCTGCCCTTATCGAACTCCTTGAAAACCGGGCATATGAGATTGAAGATGATGATGAAATCACAGAGGGCGGATTGACATTGAGTATGAAAGCGCGTTTGATACTGAATCGTTTTGTGAAGACTGGTTGGATTGAACGTGAAAACATGGATGGATCTTTCAAAGAAGTGATAACGCCGAGAGCTTATGCAATTCGTGTCATGCAACTGCTTTATGATTTAACTAATGACCGGACTAAAGAATATAATTCTCTTGTTTTTTCCACATACTCCGGTCTTAAAGAAGCGCGGGAAAATCAGCAAAATCAAATGTACGAAGCCGTATTGAATACTAAATCCAATACGGAAAAACTGGTCTATGAGCTGAAAACATTTTACCACGGAATACGAGGTTATCTGAAGAAAATACAAGGACAAAGGAACATCAACATCCTGCTACATGATCACTTTGATGACTACAAAGCCTTGGCAGATCGTATTTACCACCCGATAAAAACCATGGATTCCGTATATCGTTATATGACACCGATCATAGAAATACTTACCGAAGTTCTGAGTACTCCCGAAATGATGGATCAAATGAGAAAACGCGCCATAACTATTCGAAACTACGAGATCGATGAAGAAGCCGGGTATGAAATTATTAACGCCATTGATTATGTACTGGATATCTATCGGACTCTAGGCATCATAGTCAATGAAATTGACAAGAAACACAGTAATTATACGAAACTCTCGGCAGATACTATCCGTTATCATATGTCTGCGGATCAAACTATCAGCGGTAAACTTATCACACTACTTAAAGAGTATTCAGCGTCCGGCGATAGTATTAAAGCAAAAATTCTTGACATGATGGAAAGAAAAGCCCGAATTAACCGTCAGGAATTTTTAGATGGACATTCGCTGTGGCACAGAAACATCAAGAGCCGAAGGTCATCCGCCATGGCTTTAACCATAAACGATACCGAAAGGCTATCGGAAGAGGAAGCGGATAAGTTGTTGAAATTTATACGCAACGATTATTCACTGCAGCATGTCAGGATGTTTATGGATAAACTTTTTGGTGAAAAGGATTCCGTTTCTACCAAAGAAATAGAGATTTCTGATGACCGTGAATTCCTCTTGCTTCTTTTGTCCGCGATCCGGGCAGGAGAACAAAATACTAACTTCAAAGCGCAAGTCGGAACCGGCAGTCTGAAGATCAACGGATACGGAATACCTCAAATGGTATTCACAAGAAAGAGAGGCGGTGATAAACATGTGGAGTAAGGATTACGAGGCGTTAAACAGTAATGACAAGAACGAATTCCGCAGAATTGCCAATCATCTATTGTCACATACCTATTTAACAAAGTACAGCTACCAGCCTTCCAAACAAATGACACTTCCAAACAGGGATTATCAGCTTGCGACACGATTTTTCAGCCCTTTGGAAAAATATTTTTCTGTCACCGGCTGGCGGTTGGAAAAAGACGATAACTATGGTTATATGTCGCTGATTAATATCTATGACAACAACCACTACCGTATGGATCAATTTACCACTCTTTTCCTTTATGCTTGCCGCCTGATCTACGAAGAACAGCGGGAACAAGCCAGTAGTTCCCATACCGTATTAACAAGTACCAGTGATATTGTCGAAAAAATGAAGACTTTGAACCTGTTGAAAAACGGAAAAACGACCCAAAAAGAGCGCTTGGAAGCTCAGCGTACTCTTGCTCATTTTAATCTTATCGAAAAAATGGAAGCCACGGCATGGGAACCGGACGGAAACCGCATATTGATTCTTCCGTCCATTTTGTCAGTAATTTCCAATCAGGGGATCAATGACATGATTCTGGAGTTGGAGGACTTACGCGTAAATCCGACTAATGAAGGTGATGGGCAGGAAGAAAATAATCAGGATGAAATTATATGAAACTGTTGAAACGTATGCTCCTGATCCATTGGCATTATTTTGTCCACGAAATGATTGACTTCGATAAAATCAATTTTTTGACCGGAAAAAATTCTTCCGGAAAATCCACAATTATCGACGCAATGCAATTGGTGTTGTTGAGCGAAACAAGCGGTTCTTTTTTCAACAAGGCAGCCAGCGGCAAGGGAAACAGAACTCTGACCGGCTATCTGCGAGGAGAGCTTGGCGATGATGAAAAGGCAGGCTTCCGTTACCTAAGAGACGGGAGATTCACTAGTTATATCGTTCTTGAATTCATGGACGATATCAAGGGAAACTGTTTTTCTGCCGGTTGTTGTTTTGATACCTTCGGTGAAAACGACAATCAAAAGCTTTTTTTCAGATTTGATGCTCCGATCCCTGAAAATGAATTTATGGAACAAGGCATACCGTTTAGTATTGAAAAATTGAGGACATTTATCCGCACGAACCATACTGCGGGAAACTATACTACCAATGTCAACCGTGACTTTCGTGAAGATTTATGCGGAAAACTCGGAGGGTTGCAGACAGGGCGATTTACTAACCTGTTTAAAAAAGCGGTTTCCTTCAACCCTGATGTGGATATCAGGCAATTTATTACGGAATTTGTCTGCGGCGATGAACAAAAAATTACCATTGATGACATGAAGGAGAATATCCGCAGCTACGATTCGCTTAAAAAAGAATCCATCAACTTAAAAGAGCGTGTTGGTTTATTAATAGAAATCGATAATACCTTCAATGAGTATATAAAAAATAAAGAGAGTGAAACGCTTTACAGTTACCTTATCAATCGCGCACAATGGGAAATCAAGAAAAATGAAATTGATAAATGCAGGCAAAACGTGCTACGACTCGAGAAAGAACTTAAAGAACTGGATGAGAAGTTAACCAGTGCGGAAAAAGAGCAGAAACAGTTTCAAGAGGAACGGGATATTCTTAAACTGCAGCTTGACAGTAATGAAAATGCTAGGCGGTTTGAAGAATTGCAAAAAGAAATTGAAGAAAAAACGCGCCGGTACGGCGATATTGAAAACGAGTTTAAAAAAACGTCTGATTTACTGCACAGGACATTGTCTTTCTGGAAATCCTATATCACCAGATTTCTAGAAGCAATTGCAGGTGTTAATTTGCCTGCTGTGGATCCCATACTGAAGAAACGTATTGAAACGCTCGCAGCTGAAGGAAAAATACTACTGGAAAAAACAGAGTTATTACGTGACGTAAAAGCACAAAATATACTGCAAATTGGTAAAGAATATCTCATCGAATTGACCGGCGAAGCGGAAAATTACCGCGACCGTTGTTCTACGCTTACCGATCGTCTGCTTGACGCCCAGGAAACAGCCGTACGCCATAAGGAAAATTTGAAAAAAGAAAAAGATTTACTGGAAAAGGGCGTTTATAAATATCCCCAGGATGCTGTCGATTTAAAAGAAGCCATCGAAAGCCGCTTGCGTTCTAAATTCGGACATGATGCCAAAGCGTTCATTCTGGCGGAAGCGGCAGAGATACGAGCCGACAAGTGGAGAAACGTAATCGAAGGCTACTTGCATACACAAAAATTTTATGTGATCGTCGCGCCAGAACATTTTTATACAGCCTTCCTGTTGTATGACTCGATCAAGCGTCAGAAGGCGGTTTACGCCACCGGTCTGGTAGACACCGAAAAACTTAAGAATATGCAGCCGTCCAGAGACGAAGGAAGCCTGGCGGAAGAACTGGAAACATCGAATCCGGCGGTACGGCTGTTTATCGACTTTATACTCGGACGCGTCCGGAAATGTGACTCAATTAAGGAACTCCGAAAACACAGGACCGCGGTTACCGACGACGGCGTTCTTTACCAAAACTTCGTTGTTCGCGCCATGGACCCGAAGCGATGGAAAGATCCGGCTATTGGGCAGAGCGGAGCAAAACTCAGGCTGGAAGCGGTGAACAGGGAAATGGAGGCGCTGGATAAAGAATTAATTTTATTGTCGGTAATTATATCCGCACTGAAAGAAACGGGTAGGTTTTTGCGGATCAGCGAATTCGAAGCGGAACAAATAATTCAAGCATCTAAACAGTACCTGGAATTGCCTGCCTTGAAAGAAACCATCCAGCGCCTGTCCGATGATGCGGCATCAATAGACAGAAGCGAAATAGAAATCCTCAGCCGTAGGCTGGAAGAACGCAAAGACGCCATTATAAAAACTGAAGTGAAGATCCGCCAACTGGTTGAAGAAAGAGGCTCTGCGCTGAAAGAATTGAAAATCTGCAGTGAAGAAACCTTGCCGAAACTGGAGGATAATGAAAGCGTTTTGCGAAGTGGTCTGGAAGCCTCTTTCGACAAAGATTGGATCGAGAAAACCGGCGGATTAAGGTATACCAAAGAGTTTTCAGAACGCAAAAATGCAGAGGAAATTTTAAAAGCCTTTCCCAGAGAACAAAGCCGTTCTCTAAACGCGAAAACAGATGCATGGAATCGTACCAACAGTCTCAGACTTAAATACAATGACACATATAAAACAGGCTATGATGTTAACGCTCAAGACAATGACATCTTCATGAAAATAAGGCTTGAATACGCTGAGATTAAACTGCCTGAATATGAAGCCAAGATAGAAGATACCCTCCGGAAAGCTTATCAACAGTTTCAGGAAGACTTTTTGAGTAAACTGCAAAGTAATATTTTCAATGCCAGACGGCATATCGACGAATTAAATGCGTCGATGAAGGGCGCCAGCTTCGGCGAAGATATCTACCAGTTTCGCATGACCGCTAACCTTGAATTTAAAAGATATTACGACATGATTGTCGATGAAATGCTTCTTGTTAGCGGATATTCTCTGTCTTCGGAACAATTTAATGCAAAATATAAGGAGGAGATCAGAGAACTTTTTGAAATGCTCACAAACGACGGCGGTACACAAAATGCTTCCGTTTATGAAGACTATGAAAAACGGGTTCAAGCTTTTACAGACTATAAAACGTATCTTCAGTTTGACCTTGAGGTAATAAAGCCAAACGGGGAATCAGAGCGTCTTTCAAAAACTATGGGTAAGAAGTCGGGCGGAGAAACACAGACGCCGTTTTATATCGCTGTCCTTGCCTCGTTTGTCCAGTTGTACCGGGTAGGACGTGACAAGGTTCCCAATACCGCGCGACTGATCCTGTTTGACGAGGCTTTTTCTAAAATGGATGGCGAGCGGATCATACAAAGCATAGACTTGCTCAGGAGATTCCAGTTTCAAGTCGTTTTTGCCGCCCCACCGGATAAAGCTCCCGATATCGGTACCTTGGCCGACAGAAACCTCTGTGTTTTAAGAGAAGGGCATAAAGCCTGCGTAAGGCCGTTTGATCCAAGACAGTTGGGAGCGCTCGTCAATGGGGAATGATTATGGGAAACAAATATTAAATATTCTACTGGACTGGTATGAAAACAGCCCTGCGTATGTCCGCGGTCAGAAACCTTCACGCCGCAGTATCATGCGGTTATATGATGGTGGTAAAACTGATTTTTTAGCTTACAATATTGAGAATCATCAAATTAGGAACGACATCAATCATGCGGTATTACATTTGGAAGGCAAAGGCTTTATCAAATACCAATGGATGCCGGGGCAGCAGGAGCATATACTTGCCAAATTGTGGCTTAATCCAGACGCGGTTGAACAGGCATACGACTGGTTGGGGCGTAGGCCAAAAGGGGATGTAGTAGAGGAGTTGCTTTTACAACTGACTACTCTTATAAATCAAACAGAAACGAATTGGGCACGGCGCTGGTTGGAAGATACGATCGAGGTGATCTCAAGAAAACGTTCTATAGGCGCAGTTATGCCCGAAAACCATTCGGAGCGCGACGATTTATTTAAAGCTGTTTCTTATCTTGCGAACAACGCGGAAATCGAGACACTGGAGCGTGTATTCTCAATGCGCTGCTATGGTGACTCCAAACATTTTGAACGATTGATTAAGGCAAGACTTGCCAGGATTTTACGAAAATATCTGGTACAGGACGATTGTTCTGATGAAGACGCTTTACGGCTGGCAGGGATCGTTCCTTATCCTGAACAATTCGCGTTTTCAGGTTCGCTTTCCATTGTTTTTTTCCATGGTACACTAGACTTTACCCTGCTTCCTTTTGGAGGGACGCTGACTATTGATGATATAAGACAAGGGCGAATCATACTTGGTCAGAATATACGGCATATTCTGTCTATTGAAAATCGCGCTAATTATATTGATTATATTCACAAAGCTAAACAAAATAACGAATTCGTTATTTTTCACGGCGGACAGTTCAGCCCGGCCAAACGCATATTTCTCAATGCAATCGTGTCATCCATGCCGGAAGGCTGTGTTTTTTCCCACTGGGGAGATATAGATTATGGCGGATTCAATATGCTTGCACGATTGCGTAGGGAGATATTGCCGACAATACAACCATGGAGAATGAATCAGAATGAATTGACGCAATATACTCAGTTCACCGTGGGGTTTTTAGATACATATAGAAAACGGCTTGCATCTTTGTTGAATATGCCGGAACTGTCCGACTGTTATTCATGTATCGAATATATGATAAAAGCAGGCGTCCGGCTCGAACAGGAAGCAATGTTGACTTAAGAACATAGTTAATCACTTTTACATTACACCCGATCAAGTTTATTATTTTCAGGAGTTTAACTGTTATTATCTGGTATGGTCTTCTTCTTCAATAAAACCGCCGATAATATCTATAACTTCAATTAAAATGTCATTGGGAATTTTTTCAATGAATTCATAGTTACGCGCTTTAATATCCAATGTTCTTGATTGGTCAGACAAAACAACTCCTTTTGTTTTTGTTCTTTTATCCAATTTTACATGAAAAGGATGATTCTTGTTCGTATTTGTTATAGGGCAAACAATAGCCAAACTTGAAAAATTGTTAAAAGTTTCATTGCTTATTACCAGAGCCGGACGTCTGCCTTTCTGTTCATGACCGGTTTGAGGATCAAAATCCAGCCAAATAATATCACCTTGTTTTACCATACTTCTTTTCCAACGGGATTGCCCCAGTCAACTTCCTTTTGAGGTTTACGCTTTTTGTCAAAATCCGCCCCATAAAATTCCTTTATCCGATCTTTGGTGGTTTTATGTTCTTTTATACTTTTTTTGGTAATAATAATTTTTTCTTTTTCTAGTATTACATCTACAGGATCATTTTCTTTGATATGGATATTTTGAAGAAACACTTTTGGTATCCTTATCCCGTGGCTGTTGCCCCATTTAACTATTGTGGTTTGCATTAAATCCCTCCAATTCAATAGGATATACTAAGTATATCCTATCTTAAAAGAAAAGTCAATAGGGAAAACGTGGAATCATATCCTCTTCTTTCATGTCTCCGTTTTGTCCTGAATTTCCGGAGACGTCGTGGTCAAGCACACGGTGTCTAACATCTGGGATTTTTGTTGTAACATCGAAAAAAAAGATATATTTGATGACATATTATTCATCATTCGCGTGAGAAGATTATCGAGCTTTGACATCCTCTCATCAAATTTATTAAAAATTTTATTAAATATAATTTTATTTTTTTCATATTCTTTTTTCTCTCTTAGGTATTGAATCCATCGAGAAAATAATACTATCAATGAAACGATAAAGATAATTGAACCTATAAGAAACAATAAAAAATCACCACATGAATTTATATTAAGCATTTAAATATTCCTCCTCTCCTTATATAATACTTATGATTGTTAATTTTGTAAATGATATTTTTTAATTTTACATAAATTTTCAATATTGAATTTATTTCGTCAAATAATTGTCATACTTGTCATCATTATTTCTTTTTAGGCAAGACTGCCTCAGACAATTTCCTTGGTATTGTCAAAAGAGATTAGTATTGCGTTACATGGTATCTGATACTGGGCATTTTCCCCTCACCACCTAACGCAAACGCCCTTCGCTTGCGCGCACTTTTTAATCTCTTGAATAGTGGTCTTCCCAAAGTGCAAAAGTGACGCCACTAACGCAGCGTCCGCTCCCTGCGCTTCGTCCGGTGCAATGTTCTTTGGCATTTCAGGTGACGCAGTGCCAAGTAAAACTTTCGCTATCTGATCAAGCGTTCCCGCGCCGCCCGAGGCGATTACAGGAACCGGAACCGCGTTCAGTATGCGGCGCGTCAGTTCCAAATCGTAGCCGCCGCATGTGCCGTCCGCGTCAATTGAGTTGAGTAATATTTCTCCCGCGCCAAGTTCTACGGCGCGGATTGCCCATTCGATAGCGTCAATACCCGTGTCGGTTCTGCCGCCGTGGGAAAAGGCGTGCCAGCATAAAGAGCCGCCACCTTCAACGCGTTTTGCGTCTATCGAAAGCACGACACACTGGCTGCCGTAGGCGTTTGCCATTTCGCGTAACAATTCGGGGCGGCTAAGGGCGGAAGTGCAGACTGAAACTTTGTCCGCGCCCGAGTTCATCGCGTCGCGCATGTCGTCAATGACGCGTATGCCGCCGCCAACGCATAAGGGAATAAAAACTTCGGCGGCTACTTTACGCACCACATCCAGTAATGTAGCGCGGCTTTTGTAGGAGGCGCCAATGTCCAGAAAAGTCAATTCGTCAGCGCCGTCGTCATTGTAGCGACGGGCAAGTTCCACCGGGTCTCCCGCGTCCCGAATATCCTTAAATTTTACGCACTTCACTACCCTGCCGTCGTCAACATCAAGGCATGGAATAATTCGTTTGGACTGCATTCTATCCCTCCACCCAATTTTGTAAAAGTGCAAGCCCTGCCGCGCCTGATTTTTCAGGGTGAAACTGCACTGCGGCTAACGCGCCGCGTTCCACAGCGCAGCAGTAGCGGACATAATACTCTGTTTCCGCGGCGCATACCGAATCATCCAAAGGGTCGGCATAGTATGAATGTATATAGTAGAAAAAACTGTTATCGTTTAAATTCCGGAAGATTTTTGAACTTTGCCGCGCTGTAGTCTGGTTCCAGCCAATCTGCGGAACCTTGCGCCCGGGAAAACGCCGCACAGTCCCCGGAATCACGGAAAGTCCCCGCACTTCCCTGCCGTCGACAGGCGGGGCCTCCCCGGAAGTTTCAAATAACAACTGTAAGCCGATACAGATTCCCAAAAAGGGTTTGTCCGCTTTTATCCATTCCTTTATCGCCTGCGCGTAACCGGATTGAGTCAGAGATGCCATTGCAGTCGCAAAATGTCCGTCTCCCGGAAAAATTATTTTCTCAAATGGCGAAGTTGAAAGCGAAAGCTCTTGCGGTCCTTCCACAAACCGCGCCGGAACGGAAAGCCTCTTAAGCGCGTTCATAACGGAGCCAAGATTCCCGGCACCGTAGTCTATTACACCTAACATATATGTACTCCGGGCGTATCAAACAGAGAGCCTTTGGTTGAAGGGATTGAATCTTTGGCGCATTCGTCAATTTCGCAGGCAGCGCGCAGGGCGCGAGAAGCGGCTTTGAACAGCCCTTCAATCTTGTGGTGATCGCTTCTGCCGCGAATAATCTCCAAATGCAGATTACAGCCGGCCGCGCTTACGAAACCTTGCCAAAAATCTTCGATTACATCGGTTTGAAACTTGTATTCTTTCCCACCTTCCGTTGAAATTAAAGGGGAATCTGCAAGTTGTCCGTCAAAATACAAAAAAGGCCTGCCGCTTAAATCAACGGCGGCGCGGGCAAGGCATTCATCCATCGGGAAAAGGCAGCTTCCGCTGCGAATAATGCCTCGTTTGTCACCTAACGCTTTTGCGAAACATTGTCCAAGAACAATTCCGGTGTCTTCGACAAGATGGTGCTGATCAACTTCAAGGTCTCCTTTCGCGGATACCTCAATGTCAAACAAACCGTGACGCGCAAAAGTATTAAGCATGTGCGACATAAACCCCAACGGATAATCAATCTTAATCACCCCTTTCCCGTCAATATTCAATTTGATAAATATTTCAGTTTCCTTAGTTTTCCTTTCAATTTCCGCCGTCCTATTCATCTTTCCCTCTCCTATTCATCGCCCGTCGCTTATTATTCATTAATAATTGCTCATTGCTCATTTCTAATTGCTCATTACTACAACACCACTTTCCGCAAATCATACTCCACAATATCAATCGCGCCAAGTTTTTTCAGTTTCGGAATAATATCGGGAACTTCATGTTTTTTAACGGCTATTTTTACCGCAAAACCCGCGTCTCCGTAAAGCGGGGCGACCGTTGGACTTCGCATCGCAGGAAGGCTCGCCAAAGATTCAAATTGCTCTTTCGGGATATTCATTTCCAACATTACGCGATCACGTCCGTCAAGGACGGCGCTAAAAAGCATGGCAAGTTCGTCAATGAGGCGTTTTTTTTCTTCATTGGCAAGAGCGGTTTTTGACGCGACAAAGCGCGTGGAGGATTCAAGCAATGTCGCGATAATTTTAAGCCCGTTGTCTTTAAGCGTCTGACCGGAAGAAGTGTTATCGATGATCATGTCCGCGTCATCCGGCGGAAAAACTTCCGTTGCGCCATAGGTGCGCAAGATTCGGTATTGATAGCCGGAAGATTTAAGCCACTGCTCCGCGATACTGACATACTCAGTGGCAACCACCAGTTTTTTAGAGTGAAGTTTTGCCTTGTCATAGTCCTGCGGAACCGCCGCGACAATGCGCACTTTGTCAAAACCAAGATCCAAAATCTCCTGCACGTCCGCGCCGCTTTCGCGTATCCAGTCAATTCCCGTAAAACCCGCGTCGTGGCTTCCAAGTTCCAAAAGCTCCCCTACGTTTTGGGGTTTCATGATTTTAGCGTCAAGCCAATCCGCTCCCAGCGCGGGGCGGTAGGTGCGGTCGCTCAAAGAAATGGGAAAACCGGCCTCACAAAAGAGGCGGCTTACATTGTCAAAAATTCGTCCTTTGGGGATAAGTATCCTTAATTTTTCCATAATGTCAGTTTAATGGATAAATAAATTAAATTCTACCTTAAATAGGAGATAAACGCTAAAATTTTTTCGGAAAACTTCACACAAAGATCACGAAGTTACAAAGAACACAAAGGAGGAAAGGGGGTTAATTTCCGATTTTTATCCATACTTCGCCGTTTCCGGAAAAAGATTCATTAGAATCTATTCTATATACGAATGTACGTCCGTTCATTACGATTGTTATATTATTTCCTGTTACTTTATAAAAACCATTATTTGACGTATTATTTATTACATCCACATAATTTATGCTTCCTGAAGTTTTATTTCCGGAGAATTTTATATATTTATTCCCTCCCGTTAGCAGATATGACCCTCCCTGAAAATTTATTATTTGATTATCCGCAATACCGCTATTTTGTAACGGCATATTATTATTCACAATTTCAGTTGCGCCGTGTTCCGTCAAATAATTACAAATTTCTTCATTGTTATTTTTACGCGCTATAGATAACGCCGTATCGCCGTTGACAGCCTTTATATTTATATTTGCGCCTTTTTCCACCAATAATTTTATTATTTCAAAATTACCCCATTTTGACGCGTATAAAAGAGGCGTCATGCCGTCCGCATAATTTCTTGACAGAGGATAACGATAGTTAACATCAACTCCAGCCTCAATAAATTGTTTTGCAAGATCAAATCTTTGTTTTTCCATAGTCAATAGCAGTATCTCTCCATTGGGAACCGCTCCATTCTGCAATAAAAATTGTATAGCGTTATTTTGTCTGTTTCTATCAATCGCGGTAAATAAATCTAACGCGTTTGGACGGATATTATAACTTAATAATAATTGACATACTTTTAATGTATTTTCCCCTGAAGAATAATTCATTGCAAAATTCATAACAAGCCTTTTGTCTGTTATCGACATCGCGCTTATGTTTGTTTTTATTATATTTTCGATTGTTACAAGGTCGCCTTTTGTCATTGCTGTGATTAGGTCCCATTTATAGTCATCGGCGTAGAGGGAGGTGGAGAGGGAGAGGAGTATCAATATGCTAATAAATGTCCTTTTCATGATTTTTATTATATCAATGTTTTGGAGTTGTTTGCTTTGCTATTTTCATAAAAGCCAGAAGGTGTTTTTTAAGGAGTTTTCGGACAGATAAAAAGGTTGACTTCTGACTACTAATAACGGCATGAAAAGTTATGACAGGCATTATTGCGTGCACTTAAACATGAATTAGTAGAAGTTTTGAAAGAATATAAGGTTGAATAACTATAAAATTAGACCAAAAAACACAAAAAAGGAAGACATTTTATCAGATACAAAGAAAGTCGGAAAATAAGACTACAAGGGCTTGCAAAATACGTGGAATTTTGTATATTTATATTATGAAGAAAGTAAACAAAGTACTTAATTTTAAGTTACCCACTTTCCTGAAAGGCTTTGCCTCGGCTTTTGATATTACAGGTCAAACTTTGCTTGATTTCCCTGATTTAAATACCGGCTTCCAGCGGGATGCCGAAGCTCTCCATAATGATTGGCAGCGAGTGGGAAATGATTTAAGAATAGTAATGGATTCTTTTGCTAATGAGTAGAAACAGACAACAAAATCCGATTGTTTCTTCTTCACAATCACTAATGTACATTGGTCCATTGCCACCCTCCAAAGAATTCGGTAATTATGAGCAAACTCTTCCGGGTGCGGCAAACCGCATTCTTGCAATGGCGGAACAAGAGGCCGAACATCGCCGCAAAAACGAAGAAAAGATTGTCCAGCATTCAATGAAGAAAAGCGGCCGCGGACAAATATTCGCCTTTATTCTTGCCATCCTCTCTCTTGGTCTTATCCTTTTTAGTATTTTGAAAGGCGAGAACCACTTGGTACTATAGTTCCCGCAATCATTGCTTTGTTAAGTCTTATTGCGGTTTTTGCAGGGAAGAAGCAAGGTTAGCCAACACCCGAAAGTAAAGTTTTTTTTATTGACATATGTTTATTAATAACACTATAAAAAATGATGACAGACACCATTGCGTATACATTTATATTATTAAAATCTTATCAAAAAAAGCATTTTATGATATACTAATTATAAGATTAAATAAATGAATACTTCGTTATTAGCAAGCATTAAATGGGTTATTTCACAACATGGAGAAAGTGTACTCGGAAATCCATTGCAGTTAAAAAAACTAATCGCTAACCATACAAAAAATGAGCCAAAAGAAGAGCGTATTGCATTTGGACGTTGTATTGAGATGGGTTTTTATAAGGAATTAAAAAATGCTCAAAATATCAATGAAAGAAGTAAAATAAAAACCGAGTTGGCGCAAAAATTACAAATAAAAACCGCTTTAAATATATCACTCTGTAAAGATGCCTTAGATATACTTGATATGGCTATTTATGGAAATATTGCGCCATTCTTATCAATGGCAATTCCTAACCAAAATTCCAAGTATAGAGATATTATTAACAAAATAAAAAATCAAGTATTTATAATATGGAAAAAACCGGAAATTAAATGGGTTACTATTGGTTTATTAACCATTATGGTTGTTGCAATTATTTTTAGTTTTTTTCTCAAAAGTAACTCTAATAATTCAGAGGATAGTATAATTGATAAAAGAATTGAAGAATTAAAAAGAATAACCGAACAACAAGAACAAATTGCCGAGCAATTAGAATTAATTAAACAACAGATAGAAGATGAAAGAAATAGAAATAATACGAATACGCAAAATACAACAAGACAACAAACACAAAAAGAAAAATTGATTGAAAACCTTCAGAACGAATTACTTATGAAAATCCTTGCTGAAAAAAAAGAAGGTAGAATTGATATTACAGGAAATATAAAAGTATTGGTTTTCCCTACAAATTATAGAGGTAATAAATTTAGAGAAGAACTTGACAACCTTACGCCTATTATACAAGAAAGTATTAATATTATTATTCAACAAGCAAAGAAATATAACCAGAATATTATTATCGAATGGGAATATATAACTTTATATAACGGAGCATATATTACTATAAATAACAATTCAGAAGCATTAAAACAGTACAATCAATTTAGAAATATATATAACAATTTTAATCATGTTGTTCTTATTTATGCAGTTGATAAAGTAGAACGTTCTTATTTTACATTTACAGGGAAGTTAGGTAATACCGAAGAAAATGCAATAATTTGGTTTAGAGATGATAATAGATTTTCAAGCGGTACGCTTGCACATGAAATATTTCATGCTTTTGGCGCTGAAGATTTGTATTATGAAAAAGGCGTAGTTCCGCCGGAAGTAGAAAATAATTTTAAAATATTATTGGGTAATTCAATAATGATAAATAGTCAAAGTACTTCAGGATTAGACCCAATAAACGCTTGGCTTATCGGATGGAATAAAAAACCTGAACCGTGGTATGCATGGTTTATTGATAAGAGAGATAAATCAGTTGATTTAGGATTGTATTGAGTACCACTTAATTTAGATGTAATATAAAAGAAAACTATATTTACATAGTGAGAAAATAACTTAATCTTGCTAATTAATTTTAAATATCATATAATCACAAGATGAATCCTGAATTTATTGCAATTTTAAAAAAACTCGTTACAGAACAAGGCAAGGAAGTTTTGTTCAATTCCACGAAATGTAAAGCATTTTTGGCAGATTATACCCACGGCGAATTTAAAAATGAAAGTCGCTTGTTAATTCAAATTATTGAAGCGGGAGTACCAAAAGCTATAGATGTATCTGATAATCTTTCACAATGTAAACAACAACAAATAAGAGTATTACGAGAAGAGTTTTTTTTAGTAGAAGAAATATCAAAAGATATTATTAATAACTTAGAACTTATTTTAAAGAAAACAGGAGAACAGACAACATTATCACTGCAAAATAAATCATCATCAAGTAATGAAATAAGCAAGCAGATTCCTTCAACTACAGTAACAAAGGAACCTCAAGCACCATTTGGACCATTTATTTTATTCTTAGTAATCGCAGTATTCGCAATAATCGTAGGAATCTTAATTAATATATTATTTTAATTCAGGAGTGATAAAAGAGATATATATATTGAATTTATAAAAATTTTGAAAAAACTCGTTGCAAAACGAATCAAGGAAGTTTTATTCAATTATGAGAAATGTAAAGCATTTTTGGCATATTATGACTATTAAAGAAAGGAATGGAGATATAAAAATATATGGATAATAAAAAAATTGAAATAAAGGAAAATAAATCAAAGGGGAAAATTATTCGTACACATTGTAATAATTGTGAAAAAGAAATGAATCATGAAATTTTAATGGATTATTATATGTCTGGAATACTTATTACTAATTGCGAGTTTGATCTAACTAATGGAAGAATTGATTATACAGCAGATTTTATAAATGATTATCAGATTATTAAATGTTCTGGATGTGATACTATATCATATAGAAGTTATAATTATTATTCCGAATATCAAAATGACATTGATGATGATGGTATTAGGGAAGAAAGATATCCCTTTTCAAAAAGAAGGATGGAAAAAGAATATAAACACTTGCCTTCTATATTTAAAAAAAATATATAAAGAAGTAATTATGTCATATAGTAATTATATTTTTTATTTTATGCGCCGCAGGTATTAGAGCTATTTTAGATGGTATTTGCAAAGATAAAGGCATAACTAAGGATAATTTAGAAGGAAAAATAAAAGAAATACGTGAACAAGGATTTATCAACCCACAACATGAGAATATTTTACATGAATTACGTTTTTTAGGTAATTGTGCTATTCATGATTTACAAAAGCCAACAAAAAAAGAAATTGATACAGCACTTGATATTATAGAACATATAATCGAATCTGTTTATGAGATTTTGGGAAAAGCTAAAAATTTGAAAAATAAAAAAGCATAATATATGAAAAAATCCAACATTTTTTTTGAAATAATGAAGTGTAGTCCGCATGTTGTTTTACTCGGAGCTGGAGCCTCGTATGCATGTATTCCTAATGGAGATAAAAACGGAAAAAAAACAAGTTGCATGAATGATTTTTTTGAAACTACTGGTATTGATATTGATTATACAGGATCGTATAAAAATCTTGAAGATATTTATCAAGATATAACAGATGAAAAAATGAGGGAATTATTGGAAAATAAGATAAGACAATACTTTGATACATTTATAATACCTGATGAGCCAACAATCTATGATATATTAATTATATCATTAACTAAAAAAGATCTAATAGTCTCTTTTAATTGGGATCCTTTACTAATACAGGCATGTCAACGATGTCATAATATTACTCAAGATTTACCAGAAATACTCTTTTTGCATGGAAACGTCTGGGAATGGTATGCCGTTGAAAATGATGGTACCCTGACAGGTTGTTTTGCTCAAAGTGAATGTCAATCTCATAGAGCTTATCTCAGAACAATCTCTGAACAAAGATGCAAACCAGTTCCTTTATTATATCCAATAAAAAATAAAGATTATCATAAAGACAAATATATAGAAAAAGCTTGGGATACTTTTCAAGACAGATTACACAAATCATTTATGTTGACTATATTTGGCTATTCTGGTCCAAAATCTGATACTGAAGCATTAAGTCGCTTAAATAGTTGGTTCTTAATAAAAGGAAAAAACGGTATTAAAAGTGATATTAATAATTACAAACAACTTACAATTATTAACCCAGAAAAAGATATATTAAATTCTTTTAGGGAATTATTAAATGTACCGCAAATACCATTAACAGAAGGAATAAAAGATTATGTCGAAGTCTTGACAGATTTTTGGGATGAAAATAACTGGCTTTTAACATGGCCGAGGCTAACAACTGAAGGTTACACTTTAACGCAATATGAAGGTGAATTCCCCCAAAAATGGCCGATTACAATTGAAAAAAATAATTTAACATGGGATGTTATTAATTCTATAGCAAAAAATCAAATTAAAGCGGATGAACTTTAAACTGACATATTTAAAGATATAAAAAATACTTTTGTTTTAGCAATTCTAAAATCTTGACAAACGATAAATAAGTAAGTATTATAATATAACAAGATGAACCCCGAATTTATTACAATTTTAAAGAAACTCGTTACAGAACAAGGCAAGGAAATTTTATTCAATTCCGCAAAATGTAAGGCATTTTTGGCAGATTATACCCATGGCGACTTTAAAAAAGAAAGTCGCTTGTTGATTCAAACTATTGAAGTAGGAGTACCAAAAGCGATAGATGTATCTGATAATCTTTCACAATGTAAACAACATCAAATCAAAGTATTGCGAGAAGAGTTTTTTATAGCAGAAGAAGTTGCAGAAGATGTTATAAATACATTAGTACATATTTTAAATAAATCATTAGAACAGACAACAGTATCATTGCAAAATAAATCTACATCAAGTAAAGAAATAAACAAGCAGATTCCTTCAAATATAGAAAAAGAAGAAGAAAAAGGACGATTTTTGGTAGTTTGGTTAGTAATCATCGGTATCATAATAATCACAGTAAGCTTTGCATTCATAGCTATTGGACTTATTAATAACTAATTAAACAAAAGTGACAAAAACGATATATGAATGTTAAATATATTACTATAATAAAAGTATATAGGCAACGGAAAAGACAGTGAGGAGGATAACATAATAATGGCAGACACAAAAGGATTAGATAAAGTTGAACAAATGTATAGAGACACCCTTAGAACAAATGATAATTCTGTTGAAAAAGAAAATTTGAAAATCTTATGGGGTGGTGAATTTGAATTTGATGCAGTTGTACGTGAACAAGATGAAATTATTGAAATTCATTGCCTTTCACTTGCAAACTATAAAACTAAAAATGGAAATCCAGGCTATACTAAGTTATATAAAGTATTTCATGATGCTCAAATGATGCTTCTCACAGGTTGTAAAAAATGCATATTAGCATTTGTTGATAAAGATTTTTATGATAGAGTATTACAAGAACGAAAAAATGGGCGTTTTTATCCGGCTTCTCAAATAGATGTTAAATTTTGGAATTTAATACAGGCATTTGGTACTGAAAAAGGTTTTGAAATAAGAACTTATATAGATGAAGTTTTAAGTAAATCTACTGATGAAAATTAAGCTTCATCTAATAATCCTTACTGTTCAACTGTTAATATGCAACGAAAATTTCCCAAATAGCTGTCGAAAATTGATTTTTCGACCAAATTTCCAGTTAAATCTTTAACAAATATCCCCAAATAATCAAGCAGAAAGCTAATATTCCCATTAAAAACAAAATTAAATTATAGTAAATTCCGAAATATTGATAAAATAATCAAAACAATGTATCATAATATAATACGATGAATCCTGAATTTATTGCAATTTTAAAGAAACTCGTTGCAGAACAAGGCAAGGAAGTTTTGTTTAATTCCGCAAAATGTAAGGCATTTTTGGCAGATTATACCCACGGCGAGTTTAAAAAAGAAAGCCGTTTGTTGATACAGACTGTTGAGACAGGAGTACCAAAAACGATAAATACATCTGATGAAATTTCACAATGTAAAAAACAACAAATAAGAATATTGCATGAAGAATTTTTTATAACAGAAGAAATTGCGAAAGATATTATTGATACTCTGGTACTTATTTTTAAAAAATCAGAAGGACAGACAATTTTATCACAGCAAAATATATCAACGACAAGTTCAGTTAAGGTAGAACAATCAAGCAATGAAATAAACAAGCAGATTCCTTCTAATACGATAATAGAAGTTTCTCAACAGCAACAAAAATCACTATTGGAAAAAAAGAAAAATACAAAACATAAAATATTAATTAATAGTATAATTTGGTCAGTCATAATAATTTTAATAATTGTGTTCATATTTAGAAATTCTAAAGAATATGATGTGCGGCGTATTGAAAATGGAAAAGCTTTAGAAATAATCAAGTATAAAGGTAATGAAAAAGATTTAAGAATTCCTTCTGAAATAAAAAATATTCCTGTTACTAAAATTGGATCTTTTGCATTTTCTCATAAACAACTCATCTCTGTATATATTCCAAATAGCGTAACATCTATTGGATCTTATGCATTTTTTCGTAACCAACTCACCTCTGTAAATATTCCAAATAGCGTAACATCTATTGAAGGGGGTGCGTTTCAAGATAACCAACTCACCTCTGTAGATATTCCAAATAGCGTAACATCTATTGAATGGGGTGCGTTTCAAGATAACCAACTCACCTCTGTAGATATTCCAAATAGCGTAACATCTATTGGGATTAGTGCGTTTGAAAATAACCGACTCACCTCTGTAAATATTCCAAACAGCGTAACATCTATTGGAGCGAGTGCGTTTCAAGATAACCAACTCACCTCTGTAGATATTCCAAATAGCGTAACATCTATTGGGATTAGTGCGTTTGAAAATAACCGACTCACCTCTGTATATATTCCAAATAGCGTAACAGATATCGGAAGTTGTGCTTTTAAATATAACCAACTCACAACAGTAAATATTCCAGACAGCGTAGATTCTTTTGGATCTGAGACGTTTAAATATAACAAACTTACTTCAGTAAATATTCCAGATAGCGTAAGATATATTGGAGAAGGCGTGTTTCAAAATAATTTAATAACTTCTGTTGTTATTCCAAAAAAAACTAGTTATTATTATGGTAATAATTTTCCATCATTTGATAAAAATGTCAAAATTACAATAAAATAATCAAGGAGAACCTATATATGATTGATTTACCTAAAGGGTTTACAATAAATACAAAAAACTTTAAGAAAGTTGTTGTTGAGCAAAAATTAGGTGAAGGTGGACAAGGCGCGGTTTACCATGTTAATTACGACGGTAAGCCAAAAGCGCTTAAATGGTATTCGGGGAAAAAATTCAAAGACCCAAAAAAATTTTATGCTAATCTTGAAAATAATATAAAAAAAGGAAAACCAACCAATGCGTTTCTTTGGCCGGAAGATATAACAGAACATAAAGGAGACGCTTTTGGTTATATAATGGATTTGCGCCCTGCTGAATATAAAGATTTTTCAAAATTTCTTATAGGCAAAGAAGGATTTGCAAGTATAACGGCAATGACTAATGCCGCCATGCAAATTACATCGGGCTTTCGTGAATTACATACAAAAGGTTACAGTTATCAGGATTTAAACGACGGTAATTTTT
>Ga0268262_10000746_pt1 | contig 42185 bp, 49 predicted proteins | sample TergutNc150P3_FD_190354 | JGI IMG/M metagenome (GOLD analysis project Ga0268262, IMG submission 190354) | Nasutitermes corniger P3 segment gut microbial community from laboratory colony in Florida, USA - Nc150 P3 (SPAdes) (version 2) | ecosystem: Host-associated > Arthropoda: Insects >...
CGAATATATTGGACATATTGAAGATAAATACGTTGACCAAATAGAAAATGCTTTGTTGAAATTTATTGGAGTAAAAAGGTAAAATATTAGTGCCAAAATTAACCGCCACACTCCTCCTCCTCTGCACCGCCCTCTTTGCCCAGCAAAAAGGCACCTTCACCGACACGCGAGACGGCAAAATATACAAAACCACAAAAATCGGTGAACAGGTTTGGATGGCGGAGAATTTGAATTATGAGGCGAAAGGGAGTAGATGTTATGGAGAAGGTGGTAAAGTCTATGGTGGAACTACATTATCCAACGCTGAAATACAAGCCTACTGCAACAAGTATGGGAAGTTATATAATTGGGAAACGGCTATGAAGGCTTGTCCGAGCGGCTGGCATTTGCCGAACAAAGCAGAGTGGGAAGTATTGGCGGCAACAATTGGCGGTGATACAATAGCAGGCAAGTATCTTAAAGCTACTAATGGCTGGAACGAAAATGGCAACGGCGAGGATAAATTCGGCTTTTCGGCACTGCCGGGCGGCTACGGCTGGGAGGATGGTATTTTCGACGATGTCGGCAACGCTGGCGATTGGTGGAGTAGCTTCAGCAAGAAAAACATAGCTTACCGCTGGTATATTGGCTACGAAAGCAGCATTCGCAGCTACTACGAAGGTAAGGACGACTTATACAGCGTCCGCTGCTTGCAAGACACCCCTGCCCCACCCAAAGGAGAAGCAAAATGAACAGAACAATCTTTTTCATTATAATCTGCTGCTTTTGCATATTCACGTGCAAAACCAAAGAGACAGAGAAGCCCAAAGACAAGCCTTATCTGTCTTTGCTCTTTCGCGATCCAATAGGAATACTTGGGTCTTTAGACACTATTGACGGCAAAGAAATTGTGACTTTACTGTATCCATACTCCATTGATATAGTTAACGATAGCATAATATTCACTGCTCGAAAATGGGATAAGAATAAGGAATATAGAGGCAAGCTTACAGACGAGCAACAGTTGAAAATTAAAAATATGGTTTCTGCTTTAAACCAGGAATATGAAATTCCTTCTATGGGGAGGGAGTTAGCTCCCTGGGCTTGTATATTAGAAATTGATAATCAAGTTCGTTATATAAAGGGACGCTGTGGGGATAGTTTGAAATATATGCCAGAAGAAATACGGATTTTATTTCGGTATATCATAGATTTATCTCCCTTTAACCCTTTTTAAGGCACATTCATCAATAAGAATAATGCCCTATGATTTCCCAGCAAAATAAACAATCCTCGGCTATTTGACCATAGCCTATATTATGAATAACTGATTCGTTTTTCAGCACAATGCCAATATGCAAAATGCCGCCGCCTAAATCCCAGCTAACAATGTCCCCAGGTTTATAGTCCAAAGGATTATCCGTTATTTTTAAAACCTTCCCTTTTCGGGAAAAAAATTTCATCAAATTAGGAACTCTTCTGTGGTCTATATTTGAGTCTGTTTTGGACATTCCCCATTTCTTGGGATATAGATTAAAATTGGCTTTCATATCTTCATGAACTTCTTTTTGCAAATCTATGCCTATGCCCCTATAAGCCCTTATAACCACATCGGTGCAAACCCCTGTTTTTGGGTCAACATCTCCCATAGGATATTTAATTCTTATATAAGCAGGGTCATATACAATGGTTGAATCTATTATCTTTTTTGCCGCTTCCACAAGGCTCGGATTTTGCCCAAATAAATTTGAACTGATTATGAGTAGAAATAGTATTAATTTCTTCATATTATAGAATATACTAAAAAGGCATTTGGAATTTTTTATTTTATTAAAATGAAGATATTGAGTGTTACATTAGCCATAGCCATCGCACTTGTTTGCATCTGGTTTTATGTTGCTGAACACACATTCACCGATACGCGAGACTGCAAAAGATACAAAACCGTAAAAATAGGCGAGCAGGTTTGGATGGCGGAGAATTTGAACTATAAGGTAAGCGGTTCAAAATGTTATGAACTCAACCCTTATGATTGCGACAAATATGGGAGATTATATAATTTGGAAGCAGCTACGAAGGCTTGTCCGAGTGGCTGGCATTTGCCGAGCAATGCAGAGTGGGAAGCATTGAGGGCAACGGGCATAGATGAGGAAACAGCAGGCAAGTACTTTAAAGTTAAAGGTGGCAACGGCATAGGTGACTATTTCTCCCAAATAGACAAATACGGCTTTTGGTGGAGTTCCAATGACTCTGGCAACAACTACGCTTACTATATGGATACGGACTACAACTTTGATGACGCATATTGGCACGACTACAATAATGAATACTCGTATAGTGTTCGTTGCGTGCAGGACACCAACCCACAAATGACAAATAACCCCTTCGCCTTTGCTTGCGAACAAAAAAATACACGGATAAAAGAATGGCAAAAAGATACATTCACCGATACACGAGACGGCAAAGTCTATAAAACCGTAAAGTACAAAACCGTAAAACCAGGCGGGCTGGTTTGGCTGGCGGAGAATTTGAATTATGAGGCAGAGGGCTCAAAATGCTACAATGATAGCACAGCCTACTGCGATAAATACGGCAAGTTGTATGATTGGTATATGGCTATGAGAGCTTGTCCAGAGGGTTGGCATTTGCCTAGCGATGAGGAGTGGGATGTATTGATTGCAGCGGGTGGCGGTGTTGAAACAGCAGGCAAGTACCTTAAAGCGGTGAGCGGTTGGAATTGGAATTCTTACAAAGAAAAGTCAGGCAACGGCAATGACAAGTATGGTTTTTCTGCCCTGCCTGGCGGTTACTTCTATATCAATGTCGGTTTCGTAGATGTCGGCGAAATAGGCTATTGGTGGAGTTCCACGGAGAGCAGTAGCAGAAGCACCTTCATAATGGACATTAACTACGAAACCGATTATGCAATCTACAGATACAGCTCTAAGAACTCCTTTCATAGCGTTCGCTGCGTGCAAGACAACGGAGAATTAAAATGAACAGAACAATCTTTTGCATTATAATCTGCTGCTTTTGCATATTCATGTGCAAACTCAAGGAGACAGAGAAGCCCAAAATAAAAAAGATAGGCAACATAGACAAGCCTTTGAATTTGTCTTTGCACGGAGATGGAGGTTCCATTAGTATAGTGAACGATAGCATAATATTCACTACTTGGAGAAATAGTAGAAGATTTAGTAAGGATAGGGAATTTAGAGGCAAACTAACAGACGAGCAACAGTTGAAAATCAAAGAGATGGTTTCTGATTTAAATCAGGAATATTTCCCTGATGAGAGACACATGTTACATGACTCGCCTTGTATATTAAAAATTGATAATCAAGTTCATTATGAAAAAGTAGCCTGTGGGGATTATCCTGAATTTACATATCCCGAATTTCCGCCAATGCCAAAAGAAATATGGTTTTTATTTCGGTATATTGTAGATTTATCTCCCATTGAAATTATGGGATTCAACCCCAAGAAAAATAACCCACCCCCACCCGTCACACAGGAAAAAGGCATATTCACAGATAAGCGAGACGGCAAAGTCTATAAGACCATAAAAATAGGCGAGCAGGTTTGGCTGGCGGAGAATTTGAATTATAAGGTAATCGGTTCAAAATGCTACAATGATAGTACAGCCTACTGCGATAAATATGGCAGATTGTATAATTGGGAAACGGCTATGAAGGCTTGCCCAAAAGGTTGGCATTTGTCTAGTTATGATGAATGGGAAGATTTGACGGAAGCGGTTGGCGGTGGTGAAGACGCAGAGAGGTATCTTATAGATACGAGTGGCTTTTCTGTCTTGAAGGGTGGCAGCGGCTATAATACATTTGGCGGTTTAAAGTTCTCCGATGTCGGTGTCCAAGGCTACTGGTGGATTGCAAGTAAGCACGATAGCAAAGGTTCCTACCGCAGGTTCAAGTTTCACAAAGCCAAGTATATAAGCGAAGGCTCCGGTAATGGAGACAAAAGTTTGTTCAGTGTCCGCTGCATCCGAGACTAAGATATGCCACTTTTACCCATTCTTATATTTTATCTCTTTGCATTAACTGCAACCGCCTTTGCGCAAGAGCAGCAAATAAAAACGCTTGCCGCCCAGTTTGATTCTGTGAATACATCGGTGAGGGATAATAAAACAGACAAAGCTAGGGCACTAAAAAAAATTCAAAATATTTTACCCGAATTGCAAACCGCATACAACAAGCTAAAACCAAATGAAGCGAAAAAAGAAAAGTTGATTTTTCCAGTAGAGGGCTATTCCTCAAAAGACATAGGCGGCACTCGTGGCGAAGGCTATGCCCCTAAAGGATATGATTATTTTGACGGCAACAAGCACGGCGGGCATCCCGCTCAGGATATTTTCATCAAAGACAAAAACCAAGACAGCAAAGACGATGCAACAGGGCGGTTTGTGAATGTTCTCTCTGTGAGCAACGGCATTGTGGTTGCATTGGAAAAGCACTGGGACAATGCGAGTTCTTTGCGCGGAGGCAAGTACATATATATTTATTCCCCAAACGACAACGCTCTTTTTTATTATGCGCACAATAACGAGGTTCTTGTGAATATAGGGCAGGTAATCAGCAAAGGCGATACCATTGCCACCGTAGGCCGCACAGGTTTGAACGCATTTAAAAAAAGGTCGCCAACACATTTGCATTTTATGAAATTGGAATTGGATAATGAGTTTTATCCTAGGTCTGTGAATGTATATGAGGATTTAACCGATGCACCCAAAGGAAATGCAAAATGAAAAAATAATTCTAGCGTTTAAAGCTACGCAAATACGGGTACCCCCCATTCACCTTGCCGTCAATTCCCCAAGTCCTGTCAAAATCCCAGCCTTCAAAAGTTTCCTTTTTTCTCATCTCCGCCGTGGTTTTGCCTTCGCCTTTGCCTGTGTCGTTTTGCTTGCTCGTTTCCTTGCTGTAATAGCTGTTGGTTATTTGACCACGGTCGATATCTCCAACCAGACCGCCGACTTTGCTTATGCCTGTCACGGCTCCTATGGAATAACTGTTGGTTATTTGATAAAAACGGAGATCTCCAACAAGACCACCTACACGGGAATCACCTGTTACCGTACCGCTTGAATAGCTGCTGATTATATTACCAAGACCTCCAACCAACCCGCCTACATTTTCTTTTCCTGTTACCGTAGCTCTGGAATAGCTACCAATTATCTCGCCACTGCCAATTCCCACCAGCCCGCCAGTCCACATCCTTCCCGTTACCGTGCCGGTGGAATAGCTGCTAACAATCCTGCTGTCAGAGTCTGAAATATATCCTGCCAACCCACCTACAAAAATCCCTCCACTCACCAAAGCCTTTGAATGGCAGTTGATTATCTTGCTATCACGAATAAAACCCACAAGACCGCCAACATAACTGCCTCCTCTGATGTAAGAAGCCGTTACACCAAGGTTCTTTATCACTCCATATTGGACATTTCCAAACAAACCTTTGTGTGTGCCATCGCTTACATAAACGCCGCTGACGGCAAAACCGCCGCCATCAAATGTGCCGCTGAAATAGTTATCAATCATATCTGATAACATTAAATGTCCGATGTGTCCATAGTATGTATATTTTTCAAACCCTATCGGGTTCCACTTATTCTTTGGCTTTTTCTTCTCCCAGTTCTGCCAGCCTGACGTGTCGTTGAGCATGATGTTCGCACCGAGCTTGACTGTTTTGCCTTTAAAACTATTCCCCTTATTAACCAGCTTGGCAAGCCCTGCAAGCTGTTCTGGAGTGGTTATTATAAATTCGCTTTCGGAAGCCTTATACCACCTCGTGTCTGCCCTGCCGTTCCAAATGGCAGAGTTTTCCTTAGCCCAAGCATAATCGCTTATGATGAATAATAGGAGTAGGAAGGATAGAATTTTTTTCATGGTAAATCCTTATGGTGAATATATAAAAGTTGCTATCTTATAATAAATGAACAAAACCGCCACACTCCTCCTCCTTTGCACCCTGCTCTTCGTCGTTGCTTGCGAACAGCAAAACGCCACCCCACCCAAAGGAGAGACCAAATGAACGAAAAAATATTTAATGCGATAAAAATAATGCTTATACATTTTATTGGATATATTTTATGCGCTTTGCAAGCATATATTAGTATGTATGAATATAATGATAGTATATCTTCTGCATGTATAAGATGTTCCTATAGCAAAGATGTTTTAATAGGAAGCATTTTTTTCTACTTATTTTTTGTTTTTGCTTATTTTTTATTTTTCTTTTTTACCCATTTATTGTCAAAAGCGGAAAATGTAAAAAAGATTTACAAAATAATTTTAATTACGGTTATTTATGCAGCTACATATCTTTTAGAAATTGATATATTTTTCTACTTATTTTTCTTTTTTATTTATATCTTTTCCATTTTTTGTCTTATCAAAAACAAAAAGCTAGGAAATAGTTACAAAATAATTCCAATTATGATTATTTATGTAGCTACGTGTTTTACCGTTGATAACATAATTTTTACTGATAGAGTTACTTCTTGGAGTACATTCACTGCAAATGAAGAATTGGCTAGTGTTATAAGTAGATCTTTTAGTCAAATATTCGTTACAGCATTTATATTTTATTGCTTAACTAGTAGGTTATTGATATTATGGAGAAAATAAATGAACAAAACCGCCGCCACACTCCTCCTCTGCACTGCCCTCTTTGCCCAGCAAAAAGGCACCTTCACCGACACGCGAGACGGCAAAAGCGGCTAATAATTTTACCTATTTTATTGGAGTAAATATCATTTAACAAAAAACATAATATAACAGCTATGTTCGCTGGCAAAAATGCAATTAACAGTATTGGCAAAGCTTTAAATACAACTATAATATCTTTAAATTCAAAAGATTGTCCATATTTTTTATACCACGGTTCCCCAAATATCTCTAAATGATCTACTAAGATAGAATTCAATATTAAACCTAAAACATAAAATAACACTAATGCGATAAAGCCATAAAAAAATTTTACACGTTTAGATTTATTATTAGATAAATTGAGCATTGGTGCAAGCACGACTGCTGTCATTATTGTGCCAAGCACTGCAATATAAACTGTCTTGTCATCAACTCCGAATATAAACGCCAACTGCAAGCAACCTGCTATTGCTGGAAATATAAGTATGCTATAATTTTGGATAAATTTATACATATTATTTAATGTAGCAAATTCTAATTTAATTTCCTATATTAACAAATATATGCAACTGATTAAAGCTGTGCCAATTTTACTTATGCTGTGGTCTATATGCTTCTCCGAAAAAGAGCAGGCAGAAGATACTCTTCGTGGATTAACAGGTGGTTCGTATGGCGTGCGTGTAAAAAAAGAAAGAGCAATACCAGAAAACACTATATTAAGCCCAGAAACAATAACAAGCGTAAAATATTGGACAGGAGGCTACTTTTCTAACAAGTCCGAAATCTCTGTGACAAAAACAAAAAAAGATGTGATTGCAACGTATGTGGAAACAGACATAAGAGGATTATTCGTTAAAGAATTTTCAGAAATAAAACTTGATACAACGCAGTGGCAGCACTTTGTAAATGCTTTGCAAAAATGTATTGGCAAATGGGATACAAAGTATAACTCTGGGGCAATGGATGGTAGGCAATGGACTTTAAAAATCTTTTTTCCCGACAAAGAAAATAATATCAAAATTTTTGGATCCAATGCGGTTCCATCAAATTGGGCTGAATTTATGGGAATAATGAACTCCATTAAAAGTAAAACTGTGACAAAGATAAATTCGTCAAAATCGGAAAATGCTCGCCCTATGTCAGAAATAAGCGGATATGCTCTTGGTCACCAGCTTGGTATAAAATTCAGACACCGCGATTATTTGAAGCAAAAACCGTATTTTAATGGTAACATCATACTTAAATACACTATTCTTCCCAGCGGCGAAGTAACTAATGTTGAGATATTGTCAAGTACAACGGATCATCCTGATTTTGATAAAGACATTAAAAACGCAGTTGCCGCTTGGAAATATAAAGCAATAGAAAGCGGCAACTCTACCGCCATAATTTCATTTAATTTTGAATGAGGTGAGGACAATAAATGAACAAAACCGCCGCAATCGCCACCGCCCTTGCCTGCATATTGTTATGCGTTGCTTGCGCACATAAAAATAAACAGCAAAAAGGTACAAGTGCTGATACACGAAACAGCAAAACTCACAGCACAAGCACCTTCACCGACACGCGAGGCGGCAAAACTCACAGCACAAGCACCTTCACCGATACGCGAGACGGCAAAACTCACAACACAAGCACCTTCACCGATACACGAGACGGCAAAAAATACAAAATCGTAAAAATAGGCAATCAGGTTTGGATGGCAGAGAATTTGAATTACGAGGCGAGCTGTTGCAAATGCTATGAAAACAAAACCGCTTACTGCGACAAATACGGTAGATTGTATGACTGGAATGCGGCTATGAAAGCTTGTCCCAAGGGTTGGCATTTACCGAGCAAGGCAGAGTGGGAAGCACTGGTGACAATAGCTGGTGGTGAAAAAACAGCAAGCAAGTACCTTAAAGCTACTAAAGGTTGGAATGATTACGAAGGAAAACCGTACAACGGAGAGGATAAGTTCGGTTTTTCTGCCCTGCCAGGTGGCTACGGTATTTTGGTGAGTAACCATTTCAAAAATGTAGATTACAGCGGTCACTGGTGGAGTAGCTCGGAAATAAATAGGAGTGATGCCTACGCTATGTACATACATCACAGTTTAGAACACGTATATTACAACGACGGCGATAAGATAGGCTCGTATAGTGTCCGCTGCCTGCAAGACCCCGCCCCACCCAAAGGAACCGCAAAATGAGCAAAACCGCCGCACTCCTTCTCCTCTGTACCGCCCTGCTCTGCGTTGTTGCTTGCGGACAGAAAAATGAACCGCAAAAAGAAACATTCACCGACCCTCGCGATAAAAAAATCTACAAGACAGTTAAAATCGGCGAACAGGTTTGGATGGCGGAGAATTTGAATTATGCTGTTTTAGGTAGCAAATGTTATGGCGGAGGCGGTAAAGTCAAAGACGAAAACGATAGTTTAATTACATTATCTTCCGCTGAAATACAAGCTAACTGCGATAAGTACGGAAGGCTGTATAATTGGAAAACGGCTATGACAGTTTGTCCCAGCGGTTGGCATTTGCCAGACAGTTCGGAATGGAGAATATTGACGGCAGCGGCTGGCGGTAAGAAAAGAGCAGGCAAAAACCTTAAAACTACGAGTGGCTGGAAAGATTACAAAGGAGTATCTGGCAACGGCGATGATAAGTTCGGCTTTTCCGCCCTGCCGGGTGGTGCTTTCTTCAATTCAGTCAATTTTTTCGACAAAATCGGCAGCAATGGCTACTGGTGGAGTGCTAACAAGCACCATTTAGTGTATGCTTGGGAGCACAACTATAGTGACTTCAAATGTAGTAATGTCATAGTACAACTAGTTATGCTGCTTTGGTCGTTTTTTAGTTGCGACTTAGCCTTAAGTTGGGGCACAGACTACAGCAGCGGGTACTTTGACGAAGGCGGCGGATCGATGAACGACTTGTTGAATATCCGCTGCCTGCAAAACGCCACCAGCCCACAGGAACCGCCAAATGACACAACCTTCGTACAGCAAATAGGCACATTCACCGACACGCGAGATGGCAAAACATACAAAACAACAAAAATCGGCGAGCAGGTTTGGATGGGAGAGAATTTGAATTATGAGGCGGAGGGTAGTAAATGTTACAACGATAGTACAGCCTATTGTAGTAAATATGGTAGGTTGTATAATTGGGAAACAGCTATGAAAGCCTGTCCAAACGGTTGGCATTTGCCTGATACTACGGAATGGCAAGTATTGGATGAAGCAGTTGGCAGTGAGGATACAGCAGACAAATATCTTAAAGCTACTAGCGGTTGGTACATAGAAAACAATAGCAATGGTAATGGTAATGGCAATGACAAGTATGGATTTTCCGCCCTGCCGGGCGGTTTCCGCGGTTCTTCTGGTGGCTTCGGCGATGTCGGCTACCGTGGCTACTGGTGGATTTCCAATGAGTACGGAAAAGGTGGTGCCTACCAAAGGCTCATATACCCCTGGTACAATAACGCCCACTACTACGAAAGCAGTACGAACCACTTTTTGAGTGTCCGCTGCCTGCAAAACACCCCTGCCTCACCCAAAGGAAGTGCAAAATGAAAAATAATCTAACCGCAATAATTGTAATCATTCTATTTACTCTATTGTTGATGAGTTGCAATGAGGACGAACAAGTAAAACAGACAGAACAGCTTTCGTCAAAGCTAGATTTGGAAATATGCGATTCCTCTTGTGAGAAATTTGCGCATTCGATAATAAGCATAGATTTTAGCCATTCAATATGTTACGGTTGTGGTAAACAAAATCCTAAGGCAGCTCCACAAGGGGGCATAGTCATTAACATTTTCCATATCGCAGTGACCAAAACGGCAACGGGTGCATTGGTAAAATATGATATGGAACAACGTACATTTCCAAAAAATGAAAAGTTGGAGCATTTGGATATAGAACTTGATATTGGAGAATGGCAAAATTTTGCAAGAGCTTTATATAAATGCAAAATTAACGAGTGGGAAAAAAGATATGGATTATATACATCACCAGGTGACAATATCTGGAGATTAGAAATATTATCTTCAAATAAAGATGAACCTGATACTTTTTCAGGCAAAAGTGAATATCCACCTAATTGGAAAAAATTTGAAAGAGTAATTGACGATATGGTGGAAAAAATAAAAGACAAAGCGGGGAATAAGTGAAATATCATTTTCTATACTGCACCATCCTCTGCACCACCCTCTTTGCACAGCAAAAAGCTCCTTATGAAGCTACGTGGCTACTGATTGAAAAGGCAGGCAATGGCTATGTGGTATACAATTATCCAAGTCGATGGAACGATGGAGAAACGAAAAGCCCAGAAATTTTTAGAGTTAGAGGTGATAGTTTAATATGGATAAACATTGCAGATGATCCGGCGAGGCTGGTATATAAATTGAGTGATGTTGTAAAATTAAACGATAACTCATATAAATTTAATTTTAAACGAGGTACTAATTTTAGGTTTGATTATGTTGATAAGGCCAATCATATTGCTCAATGGAGAAGATATTACAGCAATGGCAGACTTTATGGAGATGATTTGTATATTGACAGTTTGTACAATACTTTTCCTATTGTAGATTATGAATGGAAAGAAGGACCGATAGATGGCGAAGCGGATTAATGAGATAACAATAATTTTTCTTTTGCTATTTTACAATAAATGAACAAAACCGCCACACTCCTCCTCCTCTGCACCGCCCTCTTTGCCCAGCAAAAAGGCACCTTCACCGACACGCGAGACGGCAAAACAAAAGCACAAAAATATGAAATATAATACCATAAAAGCAATAGTGTTCTTTTTGTTTGGTTTGCTTGTGCTACCATTCATTTTAATTTTTTTCTTATGTTTGTACTTAAGTTATTCAGACCTTAATTCGTACGACTACGACAAAAGCAAGCCTACGGAGTTTTTCAAAGCAAAGGAAGGGTGGATTGATTTAGCTCGCAGTATGAAATATGAGAACTTTGTAATATCCAACCCTCCGAATGATTCAGCACTGCTGAGGAAAATGGTGGAAGAATACAACCAGCGAACAATATCACTTGATACAATAAAAAAATATTTTCCTTATGAGAGAACGTTTTACCTTGAAAGCAAGTGCCTTCCACGCAATTACAAGGAAGTCAAGCCTTGTGGCGAACAAGATTTTAGAGACCATTTATGGATTATGGAAACACATTATTATCCATTTTTTAGAAATAATGATTATATTGATTATTCTTACAGGTTTAACAGCGAGACATTTGGAGACACAACTGGTTTTAAGAGTATTAAAATTGAAAATACAAACTTGTATTTTAAAGATTAGCACATCCATAGATTGGTATAAAATTCTATTTTACAATAAATGAGCAAAACCGCCACACTCCTTCTCCTCTGCACTGCCCTCTTTGCCCAGCAAAAAGGCACCCTCACCGACACGCGAGACGGCAAAGTCTATAAAACAATCTTTTGCATTATAATCTGCTGCTTTTGCATATTCACGTGCAAAACCAAGGAAACAGAGAAGCCCAAAGAAGAAATAAAAAAGATAGGTAACATAGACAAGCCTTTGAATTTGTCTTTGCACTTTAACGGTCCAGGGCAAGCAATTCGTTCTGACACTATTGACGGTAATATAATTAAGACTTTAAAGTATCCATATTCCATTAAAATAGTTAACGACAGCATAATGATTTTCACCAGCTGGAGTGAAGGAGATAATAAATATAGAGGCAAACTAACAGATGAGCAACATTTGAAAATTAAAAATATGGTTTCTGCTTTAAATCAAGAATATAAATGGAAGAGAGGTCCGTATGACGCTATGATTTGTATATTAAAAATAAATAATCAAGTTCATTATGAACAGCAAGCTTGTGCAAGTAATCCTGAATTTTCAATGTCGTCTGATTTTTCACCCATGCCAAAAGAAATATTGCTTTTATTTCAATATATTGTAGATTTATCTCCCGTTAGAACAATGAAACGCCGCCAAATGAAATATATCCCTCCTCCACCCCTCACACATCAAAAAGGCACATTCACCGATACGCGAGATGGCAAAACATACAAAACCGTTAAAATCGGCGAGCAGGTTTGGATGGGGGAGAATTTGAACTATGAGGCGAATGGTTCTAAATGTTACAAGAATGAACCTGCCAACTGCAAAAAATACGGAAGATTATATAATTGGGAAACGGCTATAAAGGCTTGTCCAAATGGTTGGCATTTACCTTTCAGGGAAGAGTGGGATGTATTGACGGAAGCTATTGGCGGTGAAGGAACAGCAGGCAGGTGCCTTAAATCTACTAGCGGTTGGAACAGTTACAACGGCGGAAAATATTCTGGCAATGGCGATGATAAGTATGATTTTTCAGCCCTGCCTGGCGGTTTTGGCAAATCTGATGGTGATTTCAGCATTGGCGAAACCTGCCTTTGGTGGAGTGCCTCCAGCACTGGCATCGGGCTCGTGGATTACAGCAAGAGTGCCGAATACTACCCATACGATAAGGACTTTTTGTTAAGCGTTCGTTGTCTGAAAGACTGATTAACTTGCTATTTTACAATAAATGAACAAAATCGCCGCACTCCTTCTCCTCTGCACCGCCCTCTTTGCCCAGCAAAAAGGCACCTTCACCGACACGCGAGACGGCAAAATATACAAAACCGTAAAAATCGGAGAGCAGGTTTGGATGGCGGAGAATTTGAATTATGAGGCGGAAGGTTCAAAATGCTACGATAAAGAACGTGCCAACTGCAAAAAATACGGAAGATTTCATGATATGGCTATGAAGGCTTGCCCTAGTGGTTGGTTTTTTCCGAACGCAGAGAGGAATGTATATATATTGACGGAAGTGACTGGCAACTGCAAAAAATATGGTAGATTATATAATCGGGAATCTGCTAAAATGGCTTGTCCGAGTGGTTGGCATTTGCCTGATACTACGGAGTGGAAAATATTGATGGCAACGGTTGGCGGTGAGGAAACGGCAGGCAAGTATCTTAAAGCTACGAATGGTTGGAATTGGAACAATTATGATGATATATCTGGCAACGGCGAGGATAAGTATGGTTTTTCAGCTCTGCCTGGCGGCTACGGCGGTAAGAACGACCATTTCAACGATGTTGGCTACGACGGCTTTTGGTGGAGTGACTCTGAGAACAGTAGCATCGACGCCAACCGCTGGACTATGAGCTTCCACTTCAATAATGCGTTTTACTACGGATACGGCGGTAAGAGCGGCCTGTTCAGTATCCGCTGCCTGCAAGACACCCCCACCCCACCCAAAGGAGAGACCAAATGAACAAAACCGCCACACTCCTCCTCCTCTGCACCGCCCTCTTTGCCCAGCAAAAAGGCACCTTCACCGACACGCGAGACGGCAAAACATACAAAACCGTAAAAATCGGAGAGCAGGTTTGGATGGCGGAGAATTTGAATTTTGCGGCGAAAGGGAGTAGATGTTACAATGATAGCATAGCTTATTGCGGTAAGTATGGTAGGTTGTATGATTGGGTAACAGCAATGGTATTGCCCAAGAGCTGTATAAACGATATGTGTGCTTTAGTAGATACGAAGTATAAGGGTATATGTCCTACTGGTTGGCATTTGCCTAATGAGGCTGAGTGGGGAGTATTGACGGAAGCAGCTAATGTGACAGATGCCTGCGGCTTTTCCTTTTTGCCGAGCGACTGTGGCAGATATGGCAGCAGATTATCCGATGTAGGTTACCTCGGCTCTTGGTGGAGTAGTAGTACTTGTATGAACGATAATATCTGTGAGATTAGTAATAGTTACGCAGTCAGCATACGTGTGAGCTACAACGACAAGACCGTATATTTTAGAAACAGCTTTAAAATCAACTTATACAGTGTCTGTTGCGTTCAGGATTAAACTCAAAAGCCAAGATGCGAAAAAATTTCTATATTCTATATTTGGTGGAGTTCTATACATTAAGCGTTGGTTCTCCAATGTTCGCTGCATACAGGATTAGATTTCTATCTTCCTTGTATGAAAGAGATAGATATAAAATTTTCTTTATTTTGTGGTTTTTCTATTCTTTGCTTTCTTTCTGTGTTTTGTTCTAGTAGAAAAACGGAGATAATAGAGTTCTCAGACCCGCAATCAAAGGTTAATGTTGCTAGTTTCATAATTTATAACCCACCAGAAAATATAGACAGCTTGCGAATTTTATTTTTTGAGCATTTTCAATCCAGTACCAAAAAAAGATACGAACATCTATATTATAAAGAAAATTGGTTTACCAATCGCAGCTATATAGAAAGGGGGGAAAGGTACTCTTTTTATGATGATTATTTACGCCATCGCCACAATGATTTACTGTTTAGAGTATTATTTGTAAAGTCGGAATACGATCCATCTAGTATCAGGACAGTAATAGAGTTTTATCATAATGGAGAGAGACAATGAACTTTAAGCGTTTGTCTGCTGCTGATGTGGCATGGATAATTGTTAAAATAGCATGGGCAATTTATTGCTTATTTAATTTAAGCAAAAGCTGCCCAATTTATTCTGATACAAATGCTTTTATGGATTTTGGTCTTTTATGCCTTGTGCTTTTTTCTTGGTTTGCCGCAGGTTTTCTTTTTTGCCTATTGCAAAAAAAATATCAAAACCTCAAATGGAAAATTGCGATGCATATATTTCTTACATCTATGTTTTTTATGCCTTACTCTCCTTTTTATTCAATTTTGATGAATTTACTATCTTAACAAATTAAATGAACAAAACCGCCGCACTCCTCCTCCTCTGCACCGCTCTCTTTGCCCAGCAAAAAGGCACCCTCACTGACACGCGAGACGGCAAAGTTTATAAAACAATCTTTTGCATTATAATCTGCTGCTTTTGTATATTCACTTGCAAATCTAAGGAGACAGAGAAGCCCAAAGAAGAAGTAAAAGAAACAGACAACATAGACAAGCCTTCTTTGAATCTGTCTTTGCATTTTAGCGGTCAAGGGATATATACTTCTTCTGACACTATTGACGGCAAAGAATTTGAGGTTTTAAAGTATCCATATACCATTAAAATACTGAACGACAGCATAATGATTTCCGCTAGTTGGACTTTCTTCGACCCTGATGAATATAGAGGCAAACTAACAGAGGAGCAATATTTGAAAATTAAAAATATGGTTTCTGATTTAAATCAGGAATATGAAACTCTCTCTGATTATAGGTTACATGCCTCGCCTTGTATATTAAAAATTGATAATAAAGTCCGCTATAAAAAGAAAACCTGTGTGAATAATCTTAAATTTTCATCTTCACATCTCCCTCTTATGCCAAAAGAAATATTGATTTTATTTCGGTATATTGTAGATTTACCTTCCGTTAGAACAATGACACACCACCAAATTACAAATAACCTTCCCACAGCCCGAGGCACATTCACCGATACGCGAGACGGCAAAATATACAAGACCGCAAAATTCGGTGAGCAGGTTTGGATGACGGAAAATTTGAATTATGAAATGAAAGGTTTCTTTGGACTTTTCACTATAGGCAACAAATGCTTTGACAACGACCCTGCCTACTGCAGTATATACGGGAGATTATATAATTGGAAAACGGCTATGAAGGCTTGTCCAAAGGGTTGGCATTTGCCTTTCAAAGCAGAGTGGGATGCATTGACGATTGGCGGTACTAAGTATTTTGGAGATACGATTGGCTTTTCTGCCCTGCTGGGCGGCGAAGGTCATACACGTTACAGTTTCTCCAATGTTGGATACCAAGGCTACTGGTGGATTGCCGATAAGTACGATGCCACCTATCGCAAGTACAAGTTTTACGAAGGCGGGTATGTAAGCGACGGATACATCGTGGATGACATCGAGGATGACGACTTCTTGTTCAGTGTCCGCTGCTTGCAAGACCCTGCCCCACCCAAAGGAAGTGCAAAATGAAAAAATTATGGTTTATTGTCGTTGCTGTTTTTTGCGGATGCGGAGATAAAAAATTAACGATTGAGCCTATAGGTTGGGGTATCTATCATGTGACAGACTCACCCTGTATAGAGCGTCAGTACTACACTATAGCAAACTACGAACATATTGCGCCGGATTCTTTATATAGCGTATTGAAAGCATATATAAATTCAATATCTCCTTATGAGAAAATTGTAGAAAATATAAAACATAATCCCTTTTGCGACTTTAAAGTTTTTTTCTATGAAAAATCGTTATTTGCGAACTATGAAAAATACCTTTCTTCCTATGCAATACGCAGCGAAATGGGCAGTATAGATGAATATCGCCATAAATTAGTTGCAAAAATATATGTTTTTGGCGGTGACAACTCTGTTTTTAACACAGTACTTTATGATAATAATAAATACAATAATGGCGAAGTTTATATAACTCTGAAAAAAACAGACACTGTAGAGGTAAAATGAAAATCGCCACACTCCTTCTCCTCTGCACCGCTCTCTTTGCCCAGCAAAAAGGTACCTTCACAGATATGCGAGATGGAAAAACAAAAGCACCCTATGAAGCTACGTGGCTAAAGATTATTAAAATGAATAATAGCTATGCTGTTCTTAACTATCCGAGTTTACATCCGAGTTTGCTGAATGCGGGAAAAACGAGAACTATGTGGATTTGCAAAGCTGAAAGTGATAGCATGATATGGACAATATTTTCAGATGAGCCAGAAGTATTTAAATATAAAGATTTTAATGTTGTAAAGTTAAATGATAATTCGTATGAGTTTAATTCTAAAACCAAGAAGCAAAATGATTTTAGATTTGATTATGTGGATAAATCTAATCATATTGCTCAATGGAGCGTGTATTACAGCTATGGTAAACTTCAGGCTACGGATATGTATATTGACAGTTTGTACAATACTTTCCCGATTGTTGACGTTGAAGTAGAATTTGATGAATCAGATTATTAATGAGATAGATTTTTCTTTTTTGCTATCTTACAATAAATGAACAAAACCGCAATAATCGCTGCAATTATCCTATTCGCTCTGCTTTTTCTGAGTTGCGAAGAAAAGCAAGAACTGACAGAGGATAATCCCAAAGTTTTGGAAGCCAAGCTGAAAAAGGAATACAAAAAAAGATTTGATGCTCCCATAAGCGATTTTGAGCTTTCAATAACGAATGTAAAGTATTATTACCATAATGCTCGTGAATTTTATTATCCTCTTGTTATGTCAATAACTAGAACCGCTACCGGCGCAACTGCAAAATATAATATTTATCCGGGTTATGAACAAGAATATGAACTGAAGATTGATATGGGGGAGTGGCTTGATTTTGTGAACGCATTGCATAAATGCAACAGGGTTAGAGCCAGCGTATGGAAAGATACCATTAAATCTGATGTTGTTTTATACCTACATGATAAACGAGGATTAAGCAATGGACGGAGTTTAAAAATATTATTTTCTTCTCCAAAAGAGTTTACCGAATATAGCTTAGACATGCCAAGAATTACAGAAGTGATGGATTCAATGCTGGAGGGAATAAAAAAACGCACAGCCGCAGACGTAGCCGCTGACACCAAAGTTTTGGAAGACAAACTGAAAGAGGAATACGAAAAAAAATTCGGAGTTCCCATAAGCGATTTTGAGCTTTCAATAAGTAAAGTGGATTTTCGAACATCTAATTTTGACATTCGAGCGCATAGGACAGCAAAAGGCGTACATATAGCATATACAGATTATAAAGGAGAACTACATCGGGGAATTTTATTTTCGGAACTCGATATCGATGACTGGCTTGATTTTATAAATGCTTTAAACAAATGCAATGTCAATAAATGGAAAAAGTTTTATTATTATTTGGATAAAAATCTAAGGGGGGACTGGCATCTTGATATTAATTCTTTAGATAAATATATGCTTTATTCTGACGGTACCATAGGCTATCCGCCACCTATAGATGAGTTTATAAGAGTCAGAGGCTATCCGCCAAATTGGGACGAGTTTATGAAAGTGATAGATGATTTTAGGGCAAAGATAGTGGAGAAGGCTGAGGTTAAGTAGCAAATTCTACATTACAATAAATGAACAAAACCGCCACACTCCTTCTCCTCTGCACCCTGCTCTGCGTTGCTGCTTGCGAGCAAGAAGAAGGTAAATTCAAAGACCCTCGCGATAAAAAAATCTACAAGACCGTTAAAATAGGCGAACAAATTTGGATGGCGGAGAATTTGAATTATGAGGCGGAAGGGAGTAGATGTTACAATGATAGTACAGCATACTGCAAGAAATATGGTAGATTATATAATTGGGAAACGGCTATGAAGTCTTGTCCGAGTGGTTGGCATTTGCCTAGCAAAGAAGAGTGGGAAATATTGACAGAAGTGATTGGTGGCAAAAAAACAGCAGGAAAGCATCTTAAAGCGATTAGCGGTTGGGAAGAAAATGGCAACGGCACAGATGCGTACGGTTTTTCCGCCCTACCTGGCGGTTCCCAAGTTAGTTACACTGGCTATTTCGGCAATGTCGGTATCGCTGGCTGGTGGTGGAGTTCTTCCGAGTACAAAACTGATGACTACGCCTACAGCAGGTATATGCATTACCACGATGAGTATTTGGACTGGTACGACGACGATAAGAACCTCTTATACAATGTTCGCTGCCTGCAAGACTAGCACACGTGCAAAAATTTTCTATCTTAAATAATGTAAAGTTTTATGTACGGAGAATTTATGCAGTCAATAGAGTTTAATTCTTATGTAAAAAATGGAACGATAGCTATTCCAGAGGATTTTATTTCCGTTATCCCAAATGAAATTTATGTTATAGTCAAACCTATGCACGAGCAAAGCAACGCCACTAAAAAACACCCACACGCAGGGAGTATGAAAGGAACTTTTACTTATATGAGCGATGATTTTAATGAGCCGTTAGAGGAATTTAAGGAGTATATGTAAATGGAGTTGCTTATAGATACACAGTCTTTTATTTGGTTTATGGAAGATGATGTGAAAATGCCGATAAAAATTAAGGATATTATGAATGACGAGGATAATGTTCTTTTGTTGAGCATAGTTAGTTTGTGGGAAATAACGATAAAAACGAGTATAGGCAAACTTAAAATGCAAAGAAACATTGACGATGTGATAAAAAACATATCAGAAGACGACTTTAAAATTTTGCCTATAAAGCCAAATCATTTGCTTACGTTGTCAAAATTAGAATTTATCCATAGAGACCCTTTTGATAGAATGATTATTGCACAAGGCATATCGGAAAAAATATCGGTAATTTCATCAGATAACATTTTTAGAGAATACCCTGTGCAAGTTATTTATTCCTAACTTCTCACAAATGCCTACGCCCAAACTCACCGCCGCCCTAGCCTGCACCCTCCTCTGCACCGCCCTCTTTGCACAGCAAAAAGGCACCCTCACCGACACGCGAGACGGTAAAACATACAAAACCGCAAAAATCGGCGAGCAGGTTTGGATGGCGGAGAATTTGCTAAATTGATTTAATGCCAAAAATCCTACCGTTTTTACTTATCTTGATGTTGTTGCTGAGTTGCAAAGAAAACAGCCAAGCGCAGTTATTTGACGAAAAACTCAGCCAACCATTCACCGACCCACGTGATGGCAAGCAATATAAAACAATCAAAATAGGTACCTTTGTATATATGGCAGATAATTTGGATTATGAAACCAGAGACTCCCTCTCTTGGTGCTATAAAGGGGATTGCAAAAAATATTGGCGTTTGTATAAATGGGAAAAGGCAAATAGTGTTTGCCCCAGCGGTTGGCACTTGCCAACTATCTATGAATGGGTAAATTTGGATAAGGCGGTGTTTCTGCTGCCAGACGGACATTGCGATGATATTGCTCGCTTTGATATGTTTTTATATGATGGCTGGTGGGCAGCAACAAAAGCAGAAAATGATGTAGCTTATATCTATAATCCAAAAATTAAAAAACCAATTGCGCCCGCTGAAATAGATGGTGACATTAACCGCCTCGGTTGTACTCTGCGTTGTATTCAAGACAATCCCTACACTAATCCCTTTGTTATTGATTCCGCTTTTGTCACTAAATTGGGCAATAAAGAATATGAGAATAATGTAGATTCGTCACTGCTCGCTAAGTATAAAACTGTAACAAATTGGTGCAGAGTCACAGAACAAGACATTTCCGAAATAAGTAAGTTTGCTAAAAATGATGCCTTGCTAAAAATGTTCATCACCTACAATTACAATATGATTTGCACAAAACCCGCAGAGATAACCACCTATTGGCTGAACAGCAAGGCAAAAGAATATGAAAGATTATTCAACAAACCTGTTCCCGAATGTAAACAATGCACAGACTTGGAGTTGCTCTTGATGCTGGAAAATGCCATAGAAACAGATGTGGCTGAACTTGATATAGCAACAAAAGAGGAAAATGCCGAACTAAAAGCCGAATTGAAAAAAGCCCAGATAGATTACGAAAGGAAGTTCAAAATACGCGCTCCTTGGTGGTATATATGCTCAGACAAAGAGCATTTGGAACGTTTGCAAAAAGCCGTTAAAACAAATAAACCCGAACTTGATTACTCTTATGGTTCTCAAATGATGGATTACAAAGTTGGCAAGCGTTTGGCATCTTATGAATGGCTGTTTAAGAAACCCGCACCAAATTGGGACGAAAAGGAATGTTCGGATGAAGAACGTTGGAAACGTTTGAAAAAAGCAATTGAAGAAAACAAACCATATCTTTCGGAAGAAGAGGAAAAGAATAGACATAGCATTCACTTTAGAGACGGTGATTACTACATTACCAATATATCGGTAAGCAAAACCGCTGCGGGAGCTGTTGTAAAATACGAACTGCCAACTAAAGAAAAACGTAGCAGTGCAGATACTCTTGAAGCAAACCTTTCCGCAAAAGAATGGCAAAACCTTACAGACACTTTGCAAAAACTAGGCATTATGGAATGGGAGAGTTTTTATGTAAAGCCTCCCAAAGGACATAGATCTTATAGGGGTGGAAAAAATTGGGAACTTGAAATATTCCTACCCAACAATGCCAAATTTAAATCTGGTGGTTACTACACCTATCCTCCTAACTATGATGAATTTGTGAAATTAATGGAAGATATTAAAAAGAAAGCTGCACAAAAATTGGAGAGCAAAATAAAAACCGAATACGAAAAAAAATTCAAAAAGCCCATAACAGAGCAGGAACTTTCAACGGAGCAGGTAAGATTTTCATTGGAGTCGTCAAACAAAACACCCATCAATTTCACTTCTGAAATAATAATAACCAGAACAAAAACTGGTGCTGTTGCATATTATAGCTACGGACCAGAAGAAGGCATAAAGCTTTCCATGGACGATTGGCTTGATTTTATATATGACTTATACAAAAGTTCTTTTATGAAATGGGATGAAGAATATGGAAAAATGAGAATGCAAGCCTTGTTCAATGATACATATTGGCTTGACATATACAATTCAAATAGCTTTAATCCAAAGAAATTTGCTGGCTACAATAAATATCCGCCAAACTGGGATAAATTTCTGAAGGTGATGAACGATATAAGAGCAAAAGCGAAAAAAGATTCGGCAACAAAAGAGATAGAAGATAAATTAAAAACCGAATACAAAAAAAGATTTGGAAAACCCATAAGCGATTTTGAACTTTCTATAAGGTCAATGAATTTTGGTGCATTCAGTAAGTGGATAGACAATTCGGTTTCGGTCCGTTTGAATAGAACAGCAAGAGGCGCGCTTATAGAATACTATGCAGGAAGTGAAGGGGTTCAATTAAGTGAAAAACTTTCTATGGAAGAATGGCTGGATTTATTGAACAATCTGCAAAAATGCCCAAGTAATGGCCGTGGTGGCAAATTTGAGCGATGGGATATTTGCTGCCGCAAGAATTTAAATGACTACTCAATTTTGGATATTTATGTCACTTGGAGACTCGAAATAAAATCTTCTGGCGACTCCGATGAGCTTAAATTTTATGCCAACGATATATGTACACCTAAATGGGATGAGTTTATGAAAATAATAAGCAACAAGAAGGCCGCATGGAAATAGCAATAACACTCCTACTCCTCTGCACCGCTCTCTTTGCCCAGCAAGAAGGCACCCTCACCGATACGCGAGACGGCAAAATATACAAAACCGTGAAAATCGGCGAGCAAACTTGGCTGGCTGAGAATTTGAATTATGAGGTAAGCGGTTCGAAATGTTATGATAACAAACCAGACTACTGCAAAAAGTACGGACGTTTGTATAATTGGAATACGGCAAAAACGGCTTGCCCCAAAAGTTGGCATTTGCCAAGTAATGCTGAATGGGAAGTATTGACGGCAACTGTTGGCGGTAATAACATAGCAGGCAAGTATCTTAAAGCAGTTAACGGTTGGAATGATTACAAAGGAAAATCAGGCAACGGCAATGATAAGTTCGGCTTTGCGGCTTTGCCGGGCGGCGACTGCAATCAGAATGATTATTTCAACCATATCGGTAATTTCGGCTATTGGTGGAGTTCCAGCGAAAGCAATAGCAACGATGCCTACTTCAGGAGTATGGGCGACCTCGACGATCGCGTATATTGCATCATCAGTGATAAGGACGAATTATTCAGTGTCCGTTGCCTGCAAAACGCCAGCCCACCCAAAGGAACAGCCAAGTGAAAAATAAGCACCGCCATATTCGCCCAGCAAAAAGGCACATTTACCGATGCGCGAAACGGCAAAATAAGACTATGGAAACGATTGCAAAAATAATACGAATACTAACCATACTTTTTTATATAGTAATATTTAGTCTTAGTTTCTGTTTCGTACGTTATGCTGTTCTTTTTATCAAAGAAAATGAGATAATATACATAAATCCTTCTTGGAATGCTTTGACTGGAAAAACAAAGATAATGGAGTTTAAAGACCCAGATTCAAGAGAATCAAATTATGTTCGTTTCGTAATTTCTAATCCTCCAGAAAAAGAAGACAGTTTGCTAAATTTAGTCTCTGAACATTTCCGGTCGTATGCAGCCAAAAAAAATTATTATGATGGTAACTATGTTCATGTATATTATAAAGAAACTTGGAATACTCGTTATGATTATAAAACCCCGAAGGGAAAAGATTTTGGTTATGACTATATATCAAGACGTAGAAATGATTTATTAGTTGATATAAGCGTATGGCCAGAACTTAACGATTGCAGAATAGAGCTTTATAAAAAAGGACGATTAAATAGAGTAATAGAAAGAAAATGGAAATGAATAAAACCGCCGCACTCCTTCTCCTCTGCACTGCCCTCTTTGCCCAGCAAAAAGGCACCTTCACCGACACGCGAAATGGCAAAATATACAAAACCACAAAAATCGGCGAGCAGGTTTGGATGGCGGAGAAATTACGCTGCTTGCAAGACAGCATTGCAATAAAGGGAATATTAAAATGAAAACAAAGTTTTTTGCGATATTATTTATTGCTATAGCAACAGTTTTTATTTACTTTATCACAATTTTCAGTATTGAGTTGAGTTATTTTATTGCATATAAATTCGTGAAACCAAGAAATTTTCTTGATTTTGGCAAGACAATATGGATATATTGCGACTACATATTACCTTATATTTTTATATTTACTAATCTTATGCTTGTGTTAATGAAAAATAAAAAAGTAAACCAAGTTGCGATAATTCTTATATATGCTATATTTATTTTCTTGTTTTGGTGTAATTATTTTATCTCTCCGTGGCCATATCGCGTTATACCGATATTTTGTATTGTTACAAGTTTTTATTTATTGGATATATTGATAGTTAGATTCATTGTGAAAAAATCAGTGCAAAGAACGGTAGCACCACCCTCTGCACAGCAAAAAGCGGAAGTTAAGTAGATTTTTTTGTATATTACTGATTATGGAGTTTCCTAAAAAAAAGGTTTACATAGAAACTACTATCCCTAGTGTTATTACCGCTAGGTCAAGCAGGGATATTATAAACGCCTACCGACAGGATATAACTAAATTCTTTTGGGAAAATGAACGAAAAATAATTTATGGCTACCTAGGATGCATACTCCTGATGCTGTAATGGAAATTGAAAAAGAGGAGGCACAAAATGGAGTATAAGGAATTGGAAGATCCGGTGCAAGAGGTTTATCGCATTAGAGAGGATATTCTCAAAGAGTTTAACTACGATTTAAAGGCATACCACGCTCATTTGCGCGAAAAGAGACCACAATTAGAAGCAATGGGCATTAAATTCGTATCAGAAACTTAAATGCCAAAAACCGCCACATTCCTCCTCCTATGCACTACCCTGCTCTGCGTTGTTGCTTGCGAACAGGAAAAAGAAACATTCACCGACCCTCGCGATAAAAAAATCTACAAGACAGTTAAAATAGGCGAGCAGGTTTGGATGGCGGAGAATTTGAATTACAAGGCAAGCAGTTCTAAATGCTACGAAGACAGTAAATCCTACTGCCGTAAATATGGCAGGTTGTATAATTGGGAAACGGCTATGAAAATTTGTCCGAGTGGTTGGCATTTGCCAAGCAGGGCGGAGTGGGAATTATTGACAGCAACGGTTGGCGAAGGCAAATTCCTTAAATCTACTAGCGGTTGGAATGAAAATGGCGAGGATAAGTTCGGCTTTTCTGCCCTGCCGGGTGGTATGGGCTATTTGGGCGATAAAGGCTACGTAGGCCATCCGGATGGCGGTTTCCTCGATATCGGCTACTACGGTGCCTGGTGGAGTGCCTCTGAGTACAGTAGCAGACTTGCCCTCAGCAATAGCATATATGAAGAAAACTACAGATACAGCAATAGTGATAAGGACGACTTGCATAGTGTTCGTTGCGTGCAAGATGGTAGCAGTAGCAGCAGCAGTTCCGCAACTGGTGGAGGTGCTTTTACTGATACTGACAATACATTCAAAGATGAGCGCGACAACAAATTTTACAAATGGGTTAAGATAGGCAAGCAGGTTTGGATGGCGGAGAATTTGAATTATGAAACGAGATATTCGGTATGCTACAATGATAGTACAGCATATTGCGATAAATACGGAAGGTTGTATAATTGGGATGCGACTGGAACGGCTTGTCCGAGTGGTTGGCATTTACCGAACGGTGAGGAATGGGATATATTGATAGCTGCAGTTGGCGGAGGCAAATTCCTTAAATCTACTAGCGGTTGGAATGATTACAACGGAAAGTCAGGAAACGGTGAGGACAAATATGGCTTTTCTGCCCTGCCGGGTGGCTACGGCTCAATGGGTTATTTCCTTGAGGTCGGCGAGCGCGGTACCTGGTGGAGTGTCCACGAGTACGATAGTGACCTCGCCCTCACCAGAGGTATGAGCAGCAGCTTTGGGGAAATAATCTATGGCGAAGAAGACAACATGGACGAATTGCGAAAATTGCGAAGTATCCGTTGCCTGCAAAGCGCACCCACAACAGAAGAAACGCAAAATGAGCCTATAGAACCAAAATGCCAAAATGCACAGCAACAAAAAGACACCTTCACCGACACACGAGACTGCAAAACATACAAAACCACAAAAATCGGCGAACAGACTTGGTTAGCGGAGAATTTGAATTATGCGGCGAAAAATAGCAGATGCCACAGAGACAGCACAGCCTACTGCGATAAATACGGCAGGTTGTATCGTTGGGAAATAGCTATGAAGGCTTGTCCGAGTGGTTGGCATTTGCCAAGCAAGGCTGATTGGGAATTATTGGCGGAAACGGTTGGTGGCAAAAAAACAGCAGGCAAGTACCTTAAAGCTACAAGTGGCTGGAACAACGGTAAAGGAAAATCTGGCAATGGCACAGATGCCTACGGCTTTGCCGCCCTGCCGGGTAGATATGGCTGGGACCGTGACGACTACGTTGGCTGGTGGAGTGCCGAAGAGCTCCGTAGATACTTCGCCATCTACTGGGGCGTGGGCTACAGCGAGAGCATGGGTGGCGGTGTCAACAGCAAAAATCACTTGCTAAATGTCCGCTGCGTGCAAGACTAACACACTTGCAAAAATTTTCTATCTTAAAGCTATGTTATATTTATATATTAGTAAATATCTTGGAGTTATATTTCTTATCTTAACATTTTTTTTATCTAACATAGGTATGGTATGGTGTTTGAGGAAAGTTAAAAATAAGATATATAAATGCTTAATTTTTATAATATATCTATTATATTGGGTGTGGTTCTATATTATGTTCGTTGGAGTACCCTTTTGATAAGCACCTAAACTTGTCATAACTATATTACATATATGCCCAAGATTTTAACAATTCTATTAACCCTCCTCTGCGCTACCCTCTTTGCACAGCAAAAAGGCACCTTCACCGATGTGAGAGACGGCAAAGCAAAAGCACCCTATGAAGCTACATGGCTAAAGATTATTAAAATGAATAATAGCTATGCTGTTCTTAACTATCCAAATTTGCTAGATTCGGGAAAAACGAAAACTTGGGAGATTTTCAAAGCTGAACGCGATAGCATGATATGGATAACATTTGACAATGAGCCAATGGTATTTAAGTATAAAGATTTTAAAGTTGTAAAGTTAAATGATAGTTCGTATGAGTTTAATTCTAAAGCCGAGAAACGAAATAGTTTTAGTTTTAGATTTGATTATGTGGATAAATCCAATCATATTGCTAAATGGAGCGTATATTACGCTGGTTACCTTCGGGATCGGGTTGAGGTGTATATTGACAGTTTGTACAATACTTTTCCGATGGTAGACGTTGAAGTAAAATTTTATGACCCGGATGATTATGAACCGGATTATGACTGAGACGATATAAACGGAGAGTATTACTCCCTTTTTTTCTGCGGTTCAAATACAAATATCTTGCCGTCCCATTTTCCATTAAAACCTTTAACGGATGCTTCGGAAGGCATAAGGTTATTGGAAACATCTAAACTGTGCAGTATAGTGTTAAACGTTAAATTAAGCGAGGTTAGCTGATTGCCAGAAATATAAAGGTCTTCCAAAGCAGGCGCGCCAGATACATCAAGTTCAACTAGTTGATTATTGTCAATGCTTATATGCTTCAAATTGGTATTCCCAGATATTTTTATGAAAGCCAGTTTATTGTCATCGCACTGAATTAGCCACAATTTAGGGTTTTTGGACACATCAAGCTCTACTAGTTGGTTTTTGCCACATTCAAGCCTTTCTAAATTGACAAAATGCTCAATCCCCGCAACGCTTTTTATGTCTTGGCTGGGCAAAAGAAGTGATGGCAAAACAAGGCTTGTAATTTTTTCTACTTCATATCTGTATATAAGTTCCTTTTCTCCTTTATCAAGGTTTTTTCGCACCGCCGCAAGGAAGTTGGAGTCTTTGAAATCTGCTGCTATGTCTGGGTACACTAAATACTTACTCCAATCTGTGGGTGGTTTTGGCTTAGGTATTATACGCAGATTTATTTCGGTAAATCCTGTCGTTTTGATTATGCGCATCACTGGAATGATATTTGAAATTTTAGTATCATAATCTGCTATAATATTTACAGCACATTGAGCAATGAGCTTAGTGTATCCGAATTTTATAAAGTGTTCCCGAACCATAATTAGCGAATTCACAAGTTCATTGTAAGCAGAATCAGGATTTGCCTTACGATATATTTTTGGCAAAGAACCACCTCTAGCCCAAATTTCAAGAGTATCTTCATCAATAGCTACATATAAATCTAAACCACCACATCTACTAGTATTACTAGTATCATTCAAGGAAAATGGCTGAATATCGTCTTCTCCGTTTATTTTTGAAACAATGCTAAGGTTAGTGTAGCCCGCAGTATTGCAAGTACTCGCAATTTTAAAAAGCACATCATAGCTCTGTTCAGGGTCAATTTTTATTGAGCAATTTTTAGAAGTATCTTTTCTGCTCTCCAACGCTTTTTGCAACGTATCCACAAAAAAAGAATCCTGCTCGGCAATATCAACCGTATTTGCAATTTTTTTATTCTCAACAAAAACCGCATCTTGCTCAACTCTTATGAGATAAGCATCTTGGTCTGTGCAACCGAGTATGAAAGTGATAATGAGCAATAATGTGGATAACTTCATATTTCTTTTAATGTATAAAATTCTATTTTACAATAATGAACAAAACCGCCACACTACTCCTCCTCTGCACCGCTCTCTTTGCCCAGCAAAAATTGATGTATGAATTATATCAAAAAGACAGCATATATAACCCAGCAGAAAATTTTTTGCGTAAATATTGGGGAATTTATGAAGAAAATGCTTGTCGGTGAGTGGAGAATACCAACACCCGAACATAACCGCAAATAATTTTCTATATTAAAACAATGAAAAAAGCCATTCTCATTTTAAGCATTATCGCCTTTACCAGCAATGCTTCTGCTGAAGAAGATACTTCTGAAAAAAAGAATTTTGTAACCGAAAGCGATTGGAAAGGCGTGAAATGTAAAAAACATTACGAAGATGACGGTTCATCTGTTCAGGAATGTGTTTTTACGAATGCAAATTTGCTGCAAGTTTATAACATTGTAAAAAAAATAGATCCAAACTTAAAAAACGAACTGCCTACAAAAAATCTTGAATATCCTTCAACCAAAGACGGCTGTATATCCGTGGATTATCAATATAAATCCAAAAACCATCTGTATATTGAATTGTCTTATAATGGTGGTGTAACTTATGTAGAAATTATTGAAAACAAAAACAATACTCAATCAAAAATAACTTACTCTCCTGATTAAATGAGAATACCACTCCTCCTCCTCTGCACCACCCTCTTTGCACAGCAAAAAGGCACATTCAGTTAGCGAATAACATTAGCTACAAACTCATCTATGCTTTTTGCGTTTGCTTCTGGGCTTTCGGTGTGCAAAAAGTCGTATTGTCGTTTTGCGAAATCGTAGAGATTGTTGCTTTCAAAAAAAGCAGCGACTTCTTTGCCGCTCATATTTTTTATTCTGCGGTAGCTTTCCATTAAATAGGCGGTAAATTCAATTATATTTTCGTCCATTAGGATTGCAACTCTGGCAAATCAACATTGCCTGTTTTAATTTCGTTTTGCAAAAGATAATGAAGCATATGTGCGCTGTAATGCCAAACTTTTGTTTTTTCATTAGCGAGTAACTCAAAAACCTGAGAATTGTAAATTAAATTGAAGGCTTCATTTATAGGAATATTTTTCTGCTCTAATAGCATTTTCACAATATCCCTAACACGCAACCAAATCAAAGTTGATAATTCTCTTTCATTCATTTTTTAACCTCTGCATATTTTATGAATTTCAAATTGGAAATTAGATCTTTATTAAAGAAAGCATATTGGTTTGATAGCTTGTAAGGTAAAAGTTCGTTAATTGCGTGAACCTTTGTATATACTCCAGCTTCATAAAAATCTAAAACTCTAAATACCCTGTCATTTGCAACCGGACCTATAATCAAATCGTATTTTTCAAACAATTTGCCACCCCTGCGACAATCTATGACAAAATCAACAGGGCGGTTCGCAATGCGAACTTCAGGCTTTTCTATAACTTCTGTTCCACCGTGGTAGAGATACATAAGGAAAATGTAGAAAATTCTATCTTACAATAAATGAACAAAACCGCCGCACTCCTTCTCCTCTGCACCACCCTCCTCTGCATTGCCTGCGGACAGGAAAAAGGCACCTTCACCGACACGCGAGACGGCAAGGAATACAAAACCGTAAAGATAGGCGAGCAGGTTTGGATGGCGGAGAATTTGAATTACGAGGCGGATAGCAGTAAATGTTATGGAGACGTTAATGTAGTCTTTGATGAGACCAAAGTTTTATCGCCTGCTGAAATACAAGCTAACTGCAGTAAATACGGCAGGTTGTATAGTTGGGAAACGGCTTTGAAGGCTTGTCCGAGTGGTTGGCATTTGCCTAGCAATGTGGAATGGGATGTTTTGTTTCACTACGTGGATGGCACAAGTGGTATGCGCACCCCTTATAAAAGCGAAACGGCAGGCAAATTTTTGAAGGCTACGAGCGGCTGGAATGATTACGAAGGAAAATCCGGCAACGGCAAGGACAAGTACGGATTTTCTGCCCTGCCGGGTGGATCCGGCGATCTCTTCCATTTCAACCGTGTCGGCGAGATCGGTTGGTGGTGGAGTTCATCTAAGAACTATGAGTATGACGGCCTCGCCTACGCCAGGTATATGAGCTACGACAGCGAGAAAGTATCCTCTGGCGGTCATAAGAGAGATTTGTTTAGTGTCCGTTGCGTAAAAGACGTATTATGCGGTTCGCAAACATTCAACACATCCACGCAATTTTGCGATAACAACACTGTTTATGATTTGTGCGAAGGTCAAATATATACCCCTGCGAATCAGCGGTGCAGCGCGGCTAACAGGGTGGAAACAATGTGCGGAACGGTGTGGTTTGATGCGACTAACGTAAATCAGAGGTGTGAAAACGGGATTTTGGAAACCAAGTGCGGCACAGAATGGTATAATGACCCAATGCAATATTGTTTCAACGGCACTACTATGAAATACTATGGCAAATTAACTGATGCTCGCGATAATAAAACATACAAAACAGTTAAAATCGGCGCGCAAACTTGGCTGGCAGAGAATTTGAATTATGAGGCGAAAGGTAGCAAATGTCATGGCGAAGGCGGTCTAGTCTATAATGAAAAAACTGAAAAGCATGATATAACATTATCAAACGCAGAAATACAAGCCAACTGCAAAAAATACGGCAGGCTGTATAATTGGAAAACGGCTTTGAAGGCTTGTCCGAGCGGTTGGCATTTGCCTACAAATGAGGAGTGGAAGATATTAACGGAAGTGGTTGGCGGCGATAGTACAGCAGGTAAAAACCTTAAAGCTACGAGTGGTTGGAATGATTACGAACCTAGCGAATTTAACTATTTCAGCGGCGGCACTTTTTATAATTCCGAAAGAACATCTGGCAACGGCACAGATGCCTACGGCTTTTCTGCCATGCCTGGTTACCGAAGCGGTATAGGGTTTGACACTTTCGAGCGTTTAGGCGTAGCTGGTGATTGGTGGACTTCCAGCGAGGACGAGATGAACTATAGGCTCAATAGTGACTATGTCCACTGCAGGATAATGTACGAAAGCTCAGACAGCATAATCTACCGCTACTGTGATAAGAGCCTCTTGCACGGTGTCCGCTGCCTGCAAGATACCCCCGCCCCACCCAAAGGAGATGCCAAATGAACAAAACCGCAATAATCGCTACAACCGCCCTATCCGCCCTGCCTTTGTTGATAGGGTGCGGTCGAAGCAATATAACAAAAAATGCAGATTTGCCGATATTGGAGAAAGACAATGATATTTGGATTGCATTTGAAGATGACTCACTTAATTTAATTGGCTATAAGGACAAAAATGGAACAATAAAAATCAAGCCTAAGTTTGATCGTGTTTCTTCTTATGAGTTTGACAGGATTATTGCCGTTACAGAATATGATGGAGAGTGGAAGAATTACTTTCTCACAAAAGAAGGGAGAGCATTTGGGATAGATAGCGTAGATTTTTTTGAGAACGATATTGATATACAATGTGAAGGATTCAATAATTTTATTGACCGCAAAACAGACAATATAGGAATGTTTGATAGGAATGGAAATGTAGTTATTCCTGCCGATTATAACGCTTTGGGAAACGTGAGAAACGGAATGTTACCCGCACGCAAAGGAGCAAAAAAAGAGTGTTTGGATAGAGATTGTGAGCATCATAAATTTGTTGGCGGAAAAGAAATGCTCCTTGACACATTGAACAACGTTTTGATAGAAAATTTCAGTGATTGGGACGGCGATACCTATCGACCTCTTGATTTTTTCTCAATTGAAAAGAGCAAAGTTCCAAATTCAGATACAATTAGAGTATCTTTTTTAGCGAAAGATGGAAGTTATTATTCATTTATTGCCATTGAAAGAGAATTTGAACAATGGTTATTCAATGATATAGCTGCCCCATCAATATTAAATTCAGACAGCGAATATTATATTTGGGTTGGATACAAATACAGCCACGAATACGGCTTTTGCGGTAATCCCAGAATTGAACTAAGTATTTCTAATAAAGTTAGCGGAGACGAAAATATTTTTATATTTGAACGAACCAAGAACGGGTACAAATTAGCTGAGTTGTAATCTAATGAACAAAACCGCCACAATCCAAAAATTACACAAGATATACACATTATATAGTATTTTACCCCTATTTTTACCTATAATCCGTAGCATTTATAGTTATTCTTTTCACACTTAACAAATCCAACAAAACCGATAAATATGGGAAACGTGGCAAATTTGCGTAAAAGCAGGAATAACGCTGAGGGATTTTTCTAAATTCTACGCATGCCTCTTAAAAAGCTTTTAAAAAATCTTTGGTTGTATGGATGGATATTGATTGTTCCGCTCGCTATTTTAGCGAGTTTTATGGATTTGCTTTTGCTAGGTGGAATTCGCTTGTTTTTATCCATTACATCTGGGCAAGATGTTGTTTATATTGAACAGCTAAGAGACATAGGTCCCCTGCATTGGATTCTTATAATGCTTGTGGTGGCAGCCTTTCGTTATTTGATAATAACGCTCAGAGTGCGCTCAGAAGAGAGGCTTAGTCACAAGCTAGAAAGCCATTTGCGAGTTTGGTGGGTTCGTGCCGTGAAAAAATTGCATCCCTCGCAATTCCACAAAGGCGAAACCAAAAACATTATGCACAACTCAAACTCCGCAGTTTCGGCTTTGCCAAAAGGTTGCAAGGTTGTTGCTCAATCTGTGCAAGCTATATCGCAACTGCTATTTTTTGTGCCAGTTTTATTTTGGCTATCTTGGCGATTAACCATTGTGCTGCTATTTATTTTTGCACCCATAATGCTCTACTTGCAAAAAAGCATTAAAAAAGTTGGACATAGAATTGATGACCTTAACTTTTTTTCCGGTGATTACGATTCAACCTTGTGGCGATGGGCAGCTATTATCAGGTTCTGGAACAACCAAACAGAACTTTCAAAATATTTAACATCCATTTTCAAAAAAATTCACAATTTGAGAGACACTTCCATACGCATGGGAGTTAAAGACGCAACCATAATGCAAAACGTAGAAACCATTTCAATATTAATAATGTGCATTATTTTGACTGCTTGCGCTGGTTTAATTAAAATGCAAATAATGGAGCCATTCCAGATAATTTTATTTTGTGCAGCTCTCTTTATATGTTATAAACCTCTGAAAGACTGTTCTCTCATTTTTTCAAATTTAAGGGATTTAAAATCCGCTTATGCAGGTCTTAAACGTTTGGAAGATATGGCTCGCTATGAAAAATTCTTTGAGGAAAGAGACGAAGAGTATATTAGAATTGAAAATATGTCTTTTAGATATGGCGAGGGTGACGAACCTTGGATATTCAAGTCTTTGAACAACATAGTGAGATTAGACAAACCCTTTCTCATTCAAGGCGATAACGGTAGCGGAAAAACCACTATGCTTCGCATATTATCTGGCATGGAAATTCCTCAGGAAGGCAGTATTTTTGTACCACCCAGAATAAGAAAAGGAGCATTTTACCTCTCGCAAAGATTATTTTTGCCGCCAATTTCGTGGCTTGAACAGGAAATAAGCAAAAAAGAATGGAGCAATAACTTGAAGAACTTCTTTGCTGTTTTGGATTTGGAATCTCTTTTGCATAAACACGGGCATTCAAATGGGGAAATGCAGAGAATTGGCTTGGCTTGGGCTGTTGTCAGCGGCTGCCCTTTCTTGTTTTTAGACGAACCTTTTGCCTTTATTTCCCAAAATATGCGCGAACCCATTTTCAAAGCATTTTGGAATGCCACAGTAGAAACAGACCAATGGTGGATGATGGCATCTCATGAATCACCGCCCGAAGCTTACCAAAACAGAATCGTTTATTGGAAACTTTGAATAATTTTATCCAAATTATCCTTTGCGTTTTTTCCGTCTATGTAAATAGAGTTTTCTTTGTGTTTAAACCAGGTTATTTGCCGCTTGGCATAATGGCGGCTGGATAGTGCTACTTTTTCCACTATTGAATGAGGATTTTCATTTTTTTCCAAAGCTGCTTTTAAATCCAAATATCCAAGGCTTTGCCACGCAGGAGCATTTAAGGGCACATTTTTGGAAAGCTTGGCAACTTCTTCTGCCCAGCCATTTTCAAGCATTTTAACAACACGCTCATTTATTCTTTTGTAAAGTTCAGCACGTGGAAAATCTAACCATACAGAGGGAATGGCACCTATGCCGCCAATTCTTGGGTTTATAGTTGATTCGCCTAATTCAATGGTTCTGAGCAATCTTTGGGTATCGCCTGGCATTATTTTGCCTTCTATGCTGGGATTTACCTTTAAAGCATCTGTATAAAGCAAGCTGCGTTCCTTGTCTTTGTAGTGTTTTTTCAGTTGTTCCCTGAGTTCGGGATTTGAGGGAGGCAATCCACTTAATCCTTGGCACAAAGCCTGCATATATAGCCCCGTGCCACCTGTTAGAATAAATTTTGTGCTTGGTTTTTGCTCAAGGAAATTTTTAACATCTCTTGCAAACTCAGCCGCATTGTATTGCTTTTCGGGCGGCAAAAAATCAACCAAATGGTGGGGAACTGTGCGCAAGCACTCCCCTGTTGGTTGTGCCGTGCCTATTCTAAAACCTTTGTAAATTTGCCTGGAATCCATGCAAATAATTTCTGCCCCCAACTTTTGAGCTAGCAAAACCGCGATTTCAGTTTTTCCAGAACCTGTTGCACCGAGTATTGCACCGAGTATTGGCATTTTAACCTAATGCCTGCCAAACCTTCTCGTTTTTTTGGGGGGGTTGTCATCGCCTCTGAAAGGCTTTCTAACTTTCTTTGCGCCATGTTCCTCTTTCTTGCCGAAATATGACGACTTTCTGCCTTCGCCTTCAAAGGATTTTTTTGATGGCGGTGGTTCGTCTGTCATCAACCTTATTTTGGAGGGGCGGTTTTTAATTGTCATTTTGCGGAGAATTTGCAAAACATCTTCGGGCATAGCCTCTGGCAAATCAACTGTGCTGAATTTCTCAAAGAGTTTTATGTGCCCAATGTATTTGGAATCCAAATCGGCTTCGTTTGCTATTGCGCCAACAATATCCCTCGGCGAAACATTGTCCATTCTACCAACGCCCAAATAATAGCGTTCCATTCCGTCTTCTGGCGGTTCCATATCGCTAAAGCTACCATCTCTGCGCCTATCCGAACCTCTGTCACCCCTGTCTCTATCCCTTTCCCTTCTAGGCCTTTCACGCTCGCCTCTGTCTCTGTCCCTGTGTTCCCTCGCTTCTCTATCCCTTCCTTTGGATTCTGTATCAAGCGGTTCCATTTTTGGGAATAAAGGTTGCTCTTCTTGGGTCATAAAAGCTAGAGCAGCGGCGATGTCTGCGATGTCTATGGCTTGTTCCAAAGCTATGTTTTCAACTAAATTTCTGAAATTCTCCAAGCCTTTTTGCTCTTGAACTGTTTTGATAATATCTTCTTTGAATTTAGCCACTCTTTTATCACTGATTTGCTCGCCTGTGGGCAAACTCATTTTTTCAATTTTTTGACGAGTTTCTTTTTCTATCATAGAGAGCAGACGCGTTTCTCTTGGAGTGACAAACAATATGGCATTGCCGTCTCTCCCTGCGCGACCTGTTCTGCCTATGCGATGAACATAAGACTCGGTATCGTAGGGAATATCGTAGTTCAAAACGTGGGTTATGCGCTCAACATCCAAACCTCTTGCGGCAACATCGGTTGCAACCACAATATCTATTTTGCCGTCTTTGAGGCGGTTCAAAGTGCGTTCCCTCAAAGATTGAGCCAAATCTCCCGAAAGAGGAACCGCGTTAAAACCTCTCGCTTCCAAGCGTTCCGCGATTTCTGCTGTGGCTTGTTTTGTGCGCACAAAGATGAGCATACCTTCAAATTCTTCGCCTTCCAAAACCCTTGTTAGAGCCTCCATTTTATGCTCTTGACGAACAGATAAATAGCGTTGACGAATTTTCTCAACGGTGGCGGTTTTGCCCGCTATTCTTATCGTTTCGTATTCGCCCAGATATGTGGAAACTATTTTTTGCACAGCGGTTGGCATAGTCGCGCTGAACAAAGCCCTTTGCGCATCTTCTGGAGTTGCCTCTAAAATATATTCCACATCTTCTTGAAAACCCATATCCAGCATTTCGTCTGCTTCGTCTAGCACAAGGGCTTGAATGCCGGAGAGGTCTATTGTTCTGCGTTCCAAATGGTCTATGAGGCGGCCTGGGGTTGCAACCACAACCTGCGCCTTGCGTTTAAGTGCGCGAAGCTGAACGCCCATATCTTGCCCGCCATAAACAGGCACCACGTGAAAGTCTTTCATAAAAGACGAGTATTTTTGAATTGCCTCCGAAACCTGAATTGCAAGCTCCCTAGTTGGCGTTAGAACCAGCATTGCTGGATTTTTATCGCCAAAATTCAGCCTAGATAGTAATGGCAGCGTAAATGCCGCTGTTTTGCCCGTTCCTGTTTGTGCTGTGCCAAGCAAATTTTTGCCCGCCAAAAGCAGGGGTATTGTTTGCGTTTGTATTGGTGTTGGATTTTCGTAGCCAATTTTTTTAACGGCATCCATAACTTTTGGAGATAACCCCAAACTGGCGAATGTGGATTCGCCCTCGATTTTTTCTTCACCTTCGCTCATTGTTTTGCCCATCTATTCGATTGTCGCAAAACCCTTGCGAACTGTGAATAGAAATTCCTGAGTGTAAATATAGCAAATGTTTGGGATTTTGTCAAATCCTTTTTTAACATTTCTATATTAATCACTATGCCAGATAGAATAACAAAGAATAAAAAAGTATCCATTGTGTATAGCATAATGAACGGCAAAGGCGAAATAATTATGGAAGTCTCGCCTTATGCCCCTGTATTCTACCTGCACGGCTACCAAAACGAAAACATTGTTCCAGGATTGGAAAAAGCCTTGGAAGGCCACAAGGAAGGCGATGTGTTCTCTGTTGAATTGCCATACCACCTGGCTTTTGGTGCTTACGACAAACAACTCGTTATGGAAGTAGCAAAAGAGGAATTAACTCCATTCATAGACGATTTTTGGGTTGGAGGCTATATAGAGAGCTTTGACGAAGAAGCCGGAGACGAAATATCCGACTCTGAAAGATTCTTTATGAACATCGAAAAACCTCAGGAACCCAATGGCTTTATCATTCGCGAAATTCGCAAAGACACAATTCTTTTAGACGGAAACCACCCCTGCGCCGGAATGGATTTAATTTTTAACGTAAGAGTTGTTTCTGTTGAAAATGCTTCTATAATGGAACTGGAAAACGGCTATCCAAAAGAAAGCGAAAATTATGACGATGAATTTTAAACAACAAGCCGGCATAGCAGCAGCAAATTTGGTGCAAAACGGAATGGGCGTGGGGCTTGGCACTGGAAGCACGGTGTTTTTCACAATAGAAAGGCTTGCAGAGAGGCAAAAAACAGAAGGGCTCAAATTCTTTGGCGTTAGCACAAGTTTCAGCACAACCTTGCTCTGCCGCAAAATGGGCATTGAGCTAAAAGACAGCGGCTCCGTTTCGCATTTAGACCTTGCTATAGATGGTACAGACGAAATAGACCAAAATTTGAATTTGATAAAAGGCAGGGGTGCAGCACATTTGCTTGAAAAAATAGTAGCAAGCCTAGCAGACAAATTTGTTATAGTTGCAGATTCGGGAAAACAGGTTAAAAATCTAGGAGAGAAATTTCCCTTGCCGCTGGAAATTTTACCCGCTGCTCTTGGATTGGTAGAGGCTCGCATAAAAAATTTGGGTGGAATAATGGAAGTTCGCGTTGCCGGAGCGTGCAAAGACGGTCCAACCATCAGCGATTCTGGCAACATAATTGCAGATGCAAAATTAGGCTTGATAAAAGAACCTGCCCTTCTTTGCAAAGAATTGGATTCCATTCCGGGGCTTGTTGGTCACGGTTTGTTTGCAGGGCTTGCAACAGGAGCTTTTGTTGCGGGAGAGGCTGGAGTTGAGCGCATAGGCTTGCTATGAGGGCTATTCAAAATTTTCATTGAATGTAATTTGTAACTATCAAGAATTATTCTTTCGTTGGATGGTGCATTTATTTTTCTGAATTTTGATTTTCCGCTTTTTTTGCTCTTTTCGTTGTTCTTCACTTCTTCGTTGTTCTCCACATCTTCGTCTTTTTCATCTTTTACGTTGTATTCCATAACATTTTCGTTTTCTTCTTTGTTTTCTTTGTTTTCTTCATATTCGTTTGGCATTTCGGAGTATTCTTTGGATTTTGTAAAGTCTGCGTATTCGTCAAATATTGCCATCATTCTCATAGCTATGAATTCTGATTCATCTCTTTCTTGTCCATCTTTGAATTTGCAAGACATTGCTTGCGCCTCTGTTTGCAATTCCAAGGTTTTTGAGGTTTGAACTCGCATCGCTTCTTCTTTTGTTTTGCATTTTTCAAGTGCCCTGCGAAATTCGTCTCGCTCCTTTTCTATTTTTATCGCCTTTTCGTACAAATCCGGCGCATTAACTCTCAAAAATTCTTTTTCCTCAAAAGATAACCTTTTCCCCGATTTCATTTTGTTTTTAATATCCCCAATTCTCTTGGCTTTAATCCAATCATTAACGCCCCCCGTTTCTTTTGATTTATCCCCAGACATTTCAAATTTCTTTTGCTGCCACTTCTGTTCAAGTTGGACATTTTTCACATAATTAGTTATACGTCCTATGACTTCGCCGAAATACATAGAGTTCTCCTTTTCGTATTATATCGGCAGAATGCTTAGAAAACTTTATTATATTTCCAATTTGGCAACTATTAGTTGCCAAATGCAATGAATTTACCTTTTTTGCCTATTTCTGCTGAAATATTTATTATATTAAACTCTATGAGAGGTATTTATGGCAAGACCAATTAAAGAAACGCCTACAATAAAAGGCAAAGATTCCATACGCTTTCAAGAAGCTATGGATAATCCTATCCCTGTTTCCAAAGAACAGAAGGAAGAACAACGGCGAGCTTATGAATTTATGAAAAGCATAGCAACATTTCCAATGCCATGAACTATACAGAAGTTCTCAGCAACTTAAACGCTCGCATAGTACGTTTGAACAATGATACTGAAATAGAGTCATTTGAAAGCGGCAACGAGGATTTGAATTGTTTTTTGCTAAATGATGCAAAAGACTATTTAGCCTCTTTGCTTTCAATAACTTATACTTTGCAAAACGATACTGACATAGTGGCTTACTATTGTTTGTCAAATGACAGACTTTCACAGCAAGCAGAAGACAAATCAATTTGGAACAAAATAAATAGGTTAATATCCAACAAAAAACGCAGAAAAAGTTATCCAGCAGTCAAAATAGGCAGGCTTGCAGTTTCAAAAAAATTTGCCAATATGGGTATTGGAACAATGATAATAAAGGGAATAAAAGAACTTTACGAAAATACATCTTTGCAAAATGCAGGTTGCCGTTTTATTATAGTTGATGCTTACAAAAATGCTTTGTCTTTTTACGAGAAAAATGGATTTAGATATTTAACGGAAAATGACAAAAACGATGCTACAAGAATAATGTATTTTGATTTAAAGGATTGTTGATTTTTGAGAAAATTCATTGGTAGGGGCAACCCTTGCGGTTGCCCTAAATGTGAAATGATTTGCGGTTATGTTTGCGAGTATTACTGCTTAGGAGTATCCATAACTTTCCAATTTCCGCCTTGTTTTGCCAACACAATTGCTGTTGGGACTGCCATATCATCGCCTTTTTTCCCTGCATAAACAATAACTCTGACAATCTTGCCGTCATCACTTTCGCTTACTTTTGTTGCTGATTTTATGTCTAGTTCTCCTTTGCTTGTTAATTCTGCTGTCATTTCTTTTATAGCTTCTTCGTAAGATATCCCTTTTGAACTAGCTATAGATTTAATCGACGATTCCGTTAACAACATTTTTTCTAGTGCAGTTCCTGTGGTTATCTTTTTCAGCGTTTCAATGTCCATTTTGAAAGCTGCCGTAACATATGAGGAGGCAACTGCTTCTGCCTTTGTTTGCTTTTTCTCCTCGTCTTCGCAGGCGAAAAGGGTGAATGCGAGCATTGCGATGCTTGCTAGTGTCGCGACTGTGTGACTTATCCTCATTTTTATCTCCTATGTTTGAGGTTAAAGATTTTTTAATTATTTCATCTGAACCCCGAATGATCCTCCCATCGGGGTTCAGATAGTAAATGTCATTTTTCCTATTTTTCTTATTATTTTAAATCTTTGAAAGAAGGAGTTAGTTCAGCACAGTTGGTTCCTTTAATCTGGGTTTCAACATTTGTTTTATTTTTGATAATTATCCATTCTCCATCTTTGCAATCGCCAATAACCCCTCTTGCAGTTGCTTTCCAAACGGCTTCGTTTCTCGAAATAATGCCAGATACATAGCAGAAATAATTGGACTGCGGAGATGTATAACCAATTTCGTCGTTAGAGCCAAATCTATCATCTCCAAGATAAAAGGCATCTTGAAGTTTCAGCCATGTTCTTGCCGCTTCTAGCATTTCGTATGCTTTTGCTTTTGGCTTTATACTAGTAGCTTCTGGCCAAACTATCAAAGCGACTGCCAAAAATACCAATGAAATTATTAAGAATGGCTTGGATATATTATTTTTTGTGTCAGATTCATTGCTGAACCATTTTGCAAAAATAGATATTAGATATACAGCAATACCGGAAATGATTAATAAAAATACACCGAATTCAATTGAAACACTAGCGGCTACGGCTTGAGTTACACCTTGGGTCATCTTAGAAAAAGCATTTCCCATACCAAAAGCATTCCCCAAAGCGTTCAGTTCGCACGGAGCCCCCGCATTTCCTATATCCCCAACTTTTTTTTGGAATGATATAATATAACTACCTACAATAGTTACGCTAATCAGTCCAGCAGAAGCTGCTATATATTTTGTCTTGGTGACCAGTAGTTTTGTTTTGTCTCCAATAAGTGCAATCAGCAAAGATACAGCAAAAAAGAGCAAGGCAAAATAGCCTACGTTTCCTTCTCCTACATTCAGTCCATTAAGTTTGTTATTAAATGGAATAGTAATCCAAGGCATAAATACGGCTAACATACCGATTACACTAGCCACTATAAGAGCTATTCTTTGTTTGTTCATAAAGCCTCCTTGCTTTCGCAGGAAAAGGTTAGTGATGTTGCGACTATGTGATTTATCCTCATTTTTTATCTCCTATGGTTGAGGTTAAAGAATTACGTAAAATACCCCAAATAAGGCAGTTCGTAGCCTTGGGGTAGCAAAAAGGATATTTTTCTATTATCGTGCCTTGTACGCAGCCGTAGAGGGCTTGTAGGGCATTTAAATGTGTGTGTATTGAATGGGGGGGGGGGGGGGGGGGGGGGGGGGGCAAATCTTGTTATGGCAGAAAGCGCACTATATATGACGTACCTTGTGCGTGGATTATCCACAAGCTCGCATTTGGGGCTTGTTCGCTTTTTTGTTTTGTTAGAAACTAAATTTGCCATTCTAGGTAGTAAATATAGTAATTTTTTCGGCAGTGTGGTAGAAAAAAGTGAAAAAATGG